>RCUL01000022.1_pt1 | contig 186954 bp, 191 predicted proteins | sample 2167521 | NCBI WGS metagenome assembly RCUL01 (sample SAMN09932745, study PRJNA488358) | compost metagenome | feature: garden; material: soil; isolation source: compost soil in acetic acid-enriched culture | place: Germany: Experimental Botanical Garden Goettingen | collected 2016-01-27
TTCAATGTGTATTGGTGTCGGGCAAGGCATCGCGCTCATTATTCAACGGGTTTAACCAATCATAACTATTTAAGATATTTCCCCTCCCTTTTTTAAAGGGTGAGAAGTATTGCTTCGCAAGGAGGGATTTTATGCCAACATTTATTTCAAATGATGCAACCATCAATTACGCAACTTTTGGTGATGCGAATAAGCCTGCGGTTATTTTTTCCAATTCGTTGGGAACAAATTACAGTATGTGGCAGCCGCAAATTGATGCGCTACAAAATGATTTTTTCGTGATTTGTTACGATACTCGCGGTCATGGTGCATCTACTGCACCTCAAGGGCCTTATAGCATCGAGCAATTAGGGCAAGATGTTATCCATTTATTGGATCACTTAAATATTAACAAGGCTACATTCTGTGGAATTTCCATGGGTGGTCTAACAGGTCAATGGCTCGCTATCCATCAACCTGAACGTTTTAACCATGTGATTGTCTGCAATACTGCTGCTAAGATTGGTCAAGAACAAGCTTGGCTAGATCGTGCAACTTTGGTTCGTGAGCAGGGCCTCAGCCCGATTGCCGCGACTGCAGCATCACGTTGGTTTACCAATCCCTTTATCCAAAGCCAAGCAACAATTGTGGAAACGCTGAGTAACGACCTCGCAGCTAGCAGCGCAGAAGGTTATGCAAATTGTTGTGAAGCTTTGGCTAAAGCGGACCTCCGTGAACAACTCAAAGACATCACTGTTCCAGTCTTGATTGTTGCGGGTATTCAAGATCCTGTAACCACAGTTACAGATGGTCAGTTTATGTTGGATCGTATTCCTAATGCTCAAATGTTTGAAATCAATGCCTCGCATATTTCAAATATTGAATGTCCAAATGAGTTTAATCAAGCAGTTCAACGCTTTATTGCTTAATACAAAAATCAAATACTTAAGCCTCACTTATTTGTGTAATGCTTTTCACTTAAGAGTAATTCAATGATTACTCATTTAAAAATCTCCCCTAACCCCTCTTTGAAAAAGAGGGGTTAGGGGAGATTTTTAAATAATTTTATATTCTTGAAACTCCCTCCTTTGAAAAAGGAGGGTTGGGGAGGATTTAAAAATGCTTCAGTGAACAGCATTGCACTTATTTGTGGGGCTTTTGCTTTATTACTATTCAAAAATCACAGTGCTTAATATACAAAAGCATAAATAATGCGAACCCACAGCATTCATTTAGCAGAAAAAACCTACAGCTAATGCACAATATTCTAAAACTTTTATCCCATTCAGGGCTGGACATTAAACTTAGAACAAAAGCAATGCCCTCTTGGTTAAACAAATAGGCTCTACATTATTTCTATTTAAAAATCTCAAAATAAACATAGTGTTGCCACCATTTCAGTATGCTGAAATGGTGGCATTTATTGCTTATCAAATATATTGCTTATTTACATGATAAATAGAAATTTTTTAGATTAGTTCAACTGCAATTGCAGTTGCTTCACCACCGCCAATACATAACGCGGCAATACCTTTTTGACCACCAGTACGTTTTAACGCATGAATCAATGTCACAATAATACGCGAACCGGATGAACCCAATGGATGTCCTAGTGAGCAAGCGCCACCATTCACATTGACTTTGCTTTGATCTAAATTAAAGGCATCAATAGCTGCCATAGTGACCATTGCAAAAGCTTCATTAATTTCCCAAAGATCAACTTCTGTAGCAGCCCAACCCGTTTGCTTTAAGACTTTCTCAATCGCACCCACTGGAGCAATGGTAAATTCAGAAGGATGCTGGGAGTTGCTTGCATAAGCTACAACTTTCGCAATCGGTTCAAGACCGCGTTCAGCTGCAATGTCACCTGAAGTTACCACAAGTGCAGATGCACCATCACTGATTGAACTGGCATTTGCAGCAGTAATCGTACCGTCTTTTTTGAATGCTGGGCGTAAAGTTGGAATTTTATCTGCTTTGGCATTAAGAGGCTGTTCATCTTGCTCAACAATGACATCACCTTTACGGCCAGATACCGTTACAGGGACAATTTCAGCTTTGAAATAACCATTATTAATTGCAGTCACCGCTTTATTTAAAGAGCTGATCGCAAAAGTATCTTGTTGTTCGCGGGTATACCCTTTTTTATCTGCCATATCTTGTGCAAGTACGCCCATAGAAAGACCTGTTTCAGCATCTTCTAAACCTTCTTGGAACATATGATCTATGATTTTACCATGCCCCATACGGTAACCTGCACGTGCTTTTTCAAGTAAATATGGTGCATTACTCATAGACTCCATGCCCCCTGCAACGACAATTTGTGCAGAACCGGCTTTAATTGCATCAGCAGCTTGCATGACCGCTTTCATACCTGAACCACAAATTTTATTGATGGTGGTTGCACCAGTAGAATCTGGTAAACCTGCCTGACGCATGGCTTGACGTGCTGGACCTTGTTTTAAACCCGCAGGCAGAACACAGCCAAAAATCACTTCATCAATATCCGATGGCTGTAAGCCTGAACGTGCAACCACTTCTTTAATAGCAACAGCACCTAAGTCGGGCGCTGTACATGAAGAGAGCGATCCTTGGAAACCACCCATTGCGGTACGAACAGCATTTACAATAACAATCATTTTCTCATCCTAATTTCTAAATTTTGTTGTTTAACATGAACGCTAAATTTGAAAGACATAATCCTATGTGTTCAAAGTTGAGAATATGTCCATTCGAATAATGGTTGAATAAAATATCTTTTCTATAAATTACTTTGAATTGAATGATTCATCATAAAACCTCACCGTTAAATAGATGACTGAAAGACCGCCTGATCAGAATCTTCTTCTCTTTGCGTTTGCTCAGTGAGTCTATTTTTTAGTGTAAAAAGACAATAAAATAATTATTCCTCAATTGGAATTTTATTGATGATTATTGACCTCTAAGGTTCTCATTGATTGACTTTTAATTATGGCTATGCAGTTGATAGAACTTGTCAAAATAAAATATTTATTTAAAATATTAATTGCCAGTCATACTCGACAATGGTGGAATACTCATTGCTATTTTATATAGTATATAGTCACTTCGCTTTTTAATGTCTTTTTGGGACAATTGCAATGAATACAGTACGCCAACAAAATTTTCTATTACGTAAAGAGAAAATTTTAGCCATGGCAGAAACGCTGTTGCTAGATAACAATCAGGATATTACGCTTGGAGAACTCGCCTCTGAACTTGATATTGCCAAGGGTACAATTTATAAGCATTTTAAAAGTAAAAATCAGCTTTATTTAGAACTGATTATTTTAAATGAAAGAAAACTATTAGAAATTTCAAAGAAATATAAAAATAATATTAAAACCTATGTTTCTCAATACATGCTTTACAACATGCTCAATTCTAACCGCACAATTTTATTGCATGTCATTGAAGACCGCTTGACCAATAACGAAAAAAAATTAAAAGAATTATTTGAGGAATTATATCAAGTACGGGAAGAACGGATTATTGAAATCAAGGATATGACTGATGAATATCTAAAATCTTTAGATAGCGCGATGTCTATTCGCGATTATTTATCTTATGTCTGGACAGTGACTTATGGTGCGTCTTTATTACTCAATTCAACGCATTATCAGAAATCAATTGGTTCACGAGAACGCTTAATCAAACTCTATATTAATCAAGCCCTCATGACACCAGATAAAATATCTTCCGTGGGTTAAGCCTTATTTCGATCAATAAGTGATTGGCATTTGCCAATCACTTTCCCATCCTTATAATTTAAGTGATGCGAGTAATCGAACTCTAAACCCTATCTTATGCTTTGATTATTGCTGAATAATGCCATAGCTTGAACCATCTAAGTCATTCATTTGACTAAATAATTCATAACACATCTGACGCAACCATTGATGGCTGGTTTTATGATGACACGACATATGCCAATATTGTTTTACGGCATAGGTTGGAAAGGTAATTGGGGCATCAAAGATTTGTAAATTACCACGTGACAATAAAACTTCACTTAAATAATAAGGCACCGTCGCAATTGCATCGGTTTCCTGAACCACAAGCCCTACCCCTAAATAACTCGGGAGTCGCATTAAAATATTCCGTTTTAATTCTAAATTTAACAGTTCATTTTCAATATGGTAATGCCCCATTCCTGCATCAATATCAATATGTGACTCACTGATATATTGCTCGGTGGTTAAACTATTTTCACTCAGTCGAGGATGGTTTTTTGAAGCAATAACCACATAATATTGTTCAAATAATTTTTGTTGATAAAAACCATTTTCCAAATTCGGCAAAAAGCCAATGGCTAGATCAATTTCACCATTGGCCATCTGATAACTGGTTTCAGAGGTAATCCCGCGAACATTTAAACGAATATGTGAAGCGTGTTTTTTTAAATACTGGGAAATTTTAGGCAATAAGACCAAATGTGAAACATCGGTCATGGCTATGGTAAATTTCTGCTGTGAAGTTGATTGGTCAAAATTAATGGTAAAATTATTAATAATCTCAACCTTACTCAGCGCCTCACTAACCAAAGGAAAAAGCTGTTTAGAAAGTTCGGTTGGCACCATCTCATTACCGATCCTTAAAAAAAGAGGATCGTTATAATGTTGTCTGATTTTATTCAGAATGTTACTTACTGTCGGTTGACTCATCGACAGATATTCTGCTGCAAGCGAAACACTTTTATATTTATAAATATACAGAAAAACACTGAGTAATTTACAGTCAAGCTCAAACACTAATCGAAATCCTACTATTTTCTATATGTAACGGTGATACATCATCGACTTTTTTAGACAAGTTTCCAATGTCCATTTATTCCGAATATGCTGTGTCAGCGAAATTAAATGATGATTCATATTATAAATGAATAACGATAGACAAAAATAGACTTTTTACATGCCAGATTTTTCGATTGCTAGATAAAATTTATAAAGTCTTACTTAACAATTGAACGTTTAGAACAGCGTAGATTTGGAAATACAGTATGTCTATGACATGTTTCTGAATACTATAAAAATAATGATGCAATCTGTTTGACTTAAAGCTGAGTTTTTCAAATTTAAGTCAAACATTGAATCGATTAGCTAAAAACTATTCAGCAGAAATATCTTCAAATAATACCGAAGACAAATAACGCTCACCAGCATCGGGGAAAATTACCACAATGGTTTTTCCCGCATTTTCAGGGCGTGCTGCCAATTCAGCTGCGGCTGCCATTGCCGCACCACTTGAAATCCCCACCAAAATGCCTTCCTGTGTTGCTGTTTTACGCGCCCATTCAATGGCTTTAGCACCTTCAATAGCAATCACTTCATCGACTAAATCTAAATCTAGATTTTTAGGAATAAAGTTCGCACCAATGCCTTGGATTTTATGTGGCCTAGGAGTCAATGCTTCACCACGTTTGGTTTGCCCAATAATTGGCGATTCAGCCGGTTCAACTGCAACTGAATAAAGCGGTTGATTTTTGACTTGCTCAAAATAGCGAGAAATACCAGTAATCGTACCGCCCGTACCTACGCCAGCAACTAAAATATCAACCTTACCACCTGTCGCTTCCCAAATTTCTGGGCCAGTGGTTTGCTCATGAATTTTAGGATTGGCAGGGTTTTCAAATTGTTGTGGTAAATAATATAACTCAGGTTGTTCAGTGGCTAAACGAACCGCTTCATCAACGGCACCTTTCATCCCTTTTGCAGGTTCAGTCAGTACCAAGTTCGCACCGAAGGCTTTTAACACTTTACGACGTTCAATACTCATACTTGCAGGCATGGTTAAGGTAATCGCATAACCTTTTGCAGCAGCAACAAATGCAAGCGCAATCCCCGTATTACCACTGGTTGGTTCTACAATATGCATGCCCGGTTTCAGTAAACCTTTTTCTTCAGCATCTGCAATTAAAGCTGCACCGATACGACATTTCACAGAAAAAGCAGGATTACGGCTTTCAATTTTAGCCAATACTGTAGCAGGTGACAAAATTGAACGATTAATACGAATCAATGGCGTGTTGCCAATCGCTTCAGCATTATTGCTATAAACCGCGATACCTAAATTTTTTGGTGTTGGAAAAGCAGAATCTGTACTCATTTTAACTCCTTGAGCGATTTTTGATTTTAAAGTCATGGCGTCATCATAAGCCATTTATACATTGAAGATAAGCTTTTCTAATTCAATTTTTAAGCGACTTTACTGGCTTATTTAAATCTAAAAAATAGAAATTTTTATTGAGCATCACCATTCAAATTTTCTTACATAGTTACAACTTAAATGACTTATTTGTCATCAATAAAGTTTGTATTTATTCATGTTATTGCACACAATATCATTCAAATGAAAACTAATTTAGGGAATACGATGTCTAATAAGGGTTATAGCCGATTCTATCGCCAATTTACGCAAAAACTCCTAGATAAAATCGTTACTCCTCAAGTCTTAGGCAACACCACCGAATTAGAAAAAAATATAGAAAACCAATTCGAGAACAAATTAATCTGTTATGTGTTGCAAGATTCATCGCTGAGTAATACGGTATTAATCGACACTGAAGCCAAAGCGCGCAAACTCCCTTCTGTTTTTACTCCTTTAATGATTCAAGAATTTCAAGAAGAAGATTCAATACTGGCATTGAATATGCCCAGCTCAAAAAGTGAGGCTTATCATTATTCGGCAAAATTGATTCGAATGATTGAAGTCTTAGAAAAATATCCTGAATACGATATTGAACTTGTACCTGTGACTGTTTTATGGGGACGTTCACCTGAATATGAAGACTCTTGGTTTAAGGCTTTATTTTCTGATGCTTGGTCTACCCCATCCAAATTAAAACAAGCTTTGAATATTTCTTTATATGGTCGTGAAAATTATATTGAGTTTCACAAACCTATTTCACTTAAAGCCGCCATTGAAAAAGCCAAAGTTGAACGTCCGAACTTTTCTCCTGCGCATTCTATTGTCAAAGAGCTCAATTCAAATTTTAATAAATACAAAGAAGCCATTTTAGGCCCCGATTTATCAGACCGTCGCAACCTGATTAATAAATTAATGAAAACTGAAACGGTTCAAGATGCGATTCGCAAAGAAAGTATTGATCATAAAATTAGTATGTTTGAAGCAGAAAATCGTGCCAAAGGTTATTTAACTGAAGTAGTTTCTGATTTTTCATATTCAACTTTACGTTTTGCTGAAATTGCGCTCACCAAATTATGGACACAGCTATATGATGGTATTGAAGTGCATAATTTCGATACCGTTCGCGAATTAGCCAAAGATTATGAAATTGTCTATACGCCTTGTCATCGCAGTCATATCGACTACCTACTGCTTTCTTATGTGATTTTCAATCGCGGCTTAATGGTTCCACATATTGCAGCCGGTATTAACTTAAATTTACCTGTAGTCGGGCAAATCATGCGTGGTGCTGGTGCTTATTTTATTCGTCGAACCTTTAGTGGCAATGAATTATACACTTCTGTTTTTAAAGAATATTTACATAGCCTTTTATCACGAAACACACCGTTAGAATACTTTATTGAAGGTGGACGTTCACGTACAGGTCTGCTGTTACCACCGAAAAAAGGCATGCTTTCGATGACAGTGCAAAGCCATTTACGTGGTGCAACCAAACCGATTGCTTTTATTCCAACCTATTTTGGCTATGAAAAGTTAATAGAAGGTACATCTTACTTAAATGAACTGAATGGCAAACCAAAGGAAGCCGAATCGATTTGGGGCATTTTAAGTTCAGCACGCAAAATTGAAAAAATCTTTGGTCAAGTGCATGTCAATTTTGGTGAACCTATTTTTCTCGATCAAGTTTTAACAGCCAATCATGCAGATCAGATTAAATTAAATATTCACGATGAATTACCACAACCCGTCATTCAAACTGTAGACCAAGTGGCAAATTCAATTTTAGAAAACATTAATAAAGCGGTTGTGGTCAATCCTATTTCCTTGATCTCACTTATTTTATTAAATACAGAAAATCATGCTTTAAACGAAAATGATTTAATCTCGCAAATTGAACAGTATCGTTATTTACTTAATGACGTAAAATACGATCCAAGAATGATGATGACTGAGTTATCTACTGTTGAGATTATTCAATATGCCATTAAGTTAAAACAAGTTGAATCTTTTAGCCAAAATAATGAAAACTGGATTCGTGTTGCCGAAAGCCAAAGAATTTTACTCAGTTATTTTAGTAACAATATCCTGCACTGTTTTATTCTTCCGGCATTAGTTGCCATGCTGATTCAGTCTTATAAAAAAGTCTCATGCCATTATTTAATCGACACCATCAAAAATATGTATCCTTATTTTAAAGAAGAGTTCTTCTTAAAATGGAATTTAGATGAATTAGAAAATGAAATTGGTTCAATTATAAATAGTTTAGAACATTTAGGCTGGATTATTCTTCAAGATAATACTGTTTCAATGACATCAGATGAGCACATGCAAAGTAAGCTTTTATCACTAGCGCATTTATCCAGTGCTAGCCTGAATAATATGCTGATCATTTCAGCATTACTGCAACAATACGCTCCAGCTCAGTCGTTGACGCTCAAAGAGTTAGAAAACATGAGCAAAGCTGTATTACAAAAACTTTCTCAAACGCAAAAAATTCAGTCTGGTTATTATTTTGATAGTGCGACCTTAAAAAGTTTTATTTCAATCCTTAAACAAAATGCTGTATTGAGTGTTAAAGATGATTGCCTTGTGATCAGTGATGATTTTGAAGAAAAAATATCAGCTATTTTTAGTTGGTATGATTCTGAAATGCAGCAAGCAATAATTACAGCACTTCACTTTACTGAAAAAGAATTAAAAGGATTTAAACAATCTAGTAAATAATCATCAGCTCATGATATTTTGCACCAGCATAAGGCATTTATCTTAAATTAAGTGCCTTATTTTAATTTATATAAGAATATTTGATATTAATGTTCATTAAAAAGAATTGAAAATATAACTTTTTCTTAATGTATTCAATTATTGAAGCATTATACTGCATGCATTAGTGTCAGTAACATGAGAAATATATGAACACCGATCTTGAAATTGCATCTATGCATGATTCTGTGGATATTGTCGTCACCATATTAAAATCATTAGCCAATACAGATCGTTTACTTATTTTATGTCACCTTGCTAAACAAGAGTTAAATGTTTCACAAATAGAAGAAATAACACAAATTAATCAGCCGACTTTATCGCAACAATTGATGATGTTACGCAAAAGTGATGTGGTTTCTACTCGCCGCGATGGTAAGCAAATTTTTTATTCCATTAAAGATGAAAAGTTAGTGCATGTATTAAATACGCTATATCAATTATATTGCCCTAAAAATATAATTTAATCAGACAAATAGCATTAAATTAAATAAAGAACTTTATTCGGTTAAGACTTCTTAGCATTTTTTGTGCATAATATATCTAAAATAATGATTTAGATTTAGGTATGTCAGATTTAAATTCTCGCTTAATGACATTATTGCCTGCTTGGCAATGGCTTCGCAAATATAACCAAGCTAAATTTAAATCGGATCTTCTTTCTGCATTTATTGTGATTGCGATGCTGGTTCCACAAGGCATGGCTTATGCCATGCTTGCAGGTTTACCGCCTATAATGGGGCTGTATGCCAGTATCCTCCCCATGATGATCTATGCCATGGTCGGTGGTAGCCCTACGCTTTCTATTGGTCCTGTTGCGATTATTTCCATGATGACCTTTGCGACTTTAAACCCATTGTTTGAAGTCGGCTCCCCAGTTTATATACAAGCGGCTTGCTTACTGGCTTTTATGGTTGGTGTGATTTCATTATTGTTAGGTCTGTTAAAATTTGGCTTTCTCATTCAACTCATTAGCCATCCTGTCATTAAGAGTTTTATTATTGCGTCGGCATTACTTATCGCTTTAGGACAATTCAAATTTCTGGTCGATGTGCCATTAGCAGCCAATAATATTCCTGAATTTTTACTCAGTTTTTGGCAGTACATCCGTTATAGCAATATTGAAACATTTATTTTTGGCATGTTGTCTTTGTGCTTTCTCATCTACATGCCAAAAATATTAAGCTCAAATGCCATTCAAAGCCGAATAGGTTCTACCGCTTTTATTTCAAAAGCATTGCCTTTAGTCCTCGTGGTGGTTTCAATTGCTGCGGTCTATTTTCTGAACTTAAAGGAAATTGGAATTAAAACCGTCGGGGAAATCCCTTCAGGGTTTCCACCCCTTAACATGCCCTACTGGAATATGGATTTGGTCATCACTTTGCTACCCGGTGCGGCCATGATTGCCATGATTAGTTTTGTCGAATCATTATCAATTGCTCAAGCGACAGCTTTACAACAACGCAGTGACTTAAATAGCAATCAAGAGTTGGTCGCTTTAGGTTTGGCCAATTTAAGTGCAGGTTTAAGCTCGGCATTTCCAGTTACAGGAAGCTTATCTCGAACCGTTGTTAATGCAAACTCTGGGGCTAAAACCCCTATGGCCGGTGTTTTTTCATCACTTCTAATTGTATTGGTCAGCCTTTATTTCACAGGTTTTTTTCGTGATTTGCCTTTAGCCATTCTAGCGGCCACTATTATTGTTTCCATTTGGAAGTTAGTCGATTTCAAACCTTTTATCGAAACGTGGCGTTATTCAAAAGCAGATGGAATTGCCATGTGGATTACCTTTTTCGGAGTGGTCTGTATCGATATTTCTACAGGTTTAATTATCGGTATTGTCTCGACCTTTATACTTTTATTGTGGCGCATTAGTCGCCCACATATTGCAGTTATTGGCCTAATTGAAGGTACGCAACATTTTAGAAATATCCAACGTCATCATGTACTAACTTCATCTAAATTACTTTCAATGCGAATTGATGAAAATTTAAACTTTTTAAATGCCCATATTTTTAAAGGTTTTTTAATTAATGCTGTCAGCCAGCATATTGATTTAGAACATGTCGTGATTAATTGTTCAAGTATCAGTTCAATTGATCTGAGTGCTGTAGAAATGTTGGAGGACGTAAATGCTGAATTAAATAAATTGAACATTAAATTACATTTATCGGAAATTAAGGGTCCTGTTATGGATAAATTACAGCATTCCAAATTATTAAAGCATTTAAGTGGGAAAATTTATCTCACTCATTTCCAAGCGATGCAGCAACTTTCACCCGAGGTTTTTAAATAACCAAAGCATGCTTCAATGATAAAATATGGTCGATGACTAAAAATTCAGCATATAAGAAAAAACTGGCTTTGCGGAACAATGCAGCCTCATTCAGCTTAAAACGAAGTTCATTGCCTACCCATTTTTGAAGATGAAATCTATTTTACGTCTTATCAAAATGAATTTAATGCTGTCCATTTAACACATTTATATTCTATAATTTTTTGAAATTTGAGTTAAAAAATCTTTAAAAATTAAAATATCAACTTTAAAAATAAATAGTTAGTTTTTATATAAAAATTAATTTTTAGCAGTTCACCTTTTAGGTATAAAATGCTGCGCATATTTGTAAATTTTTTAGTCCTCGTATGTCTAACAAGGCACCCTTATGTTTTATGCTTTAATGCGTTTGAGTTTAGTCTCCCGAATTATTATCGCCATTATTTTAGGTATTGGCGTTGCTGTTGTGTTCCCGAATGTTGCTCCATATTTAAGCTTATTGGGTGACTTGTTCATTAAAGCACTTAAATCTGTTGCGCCTATTTTGGTTTTTGTCCTTGTTTTATCATCGATTGCTAATTTTAAAGTCGGACATGGTACTAACATCAAACCGATTATACTGATGTATGCTCTTGGAATGCTTTTAGCAGCGTTTACTTCAGTCATTGTTAGTATTGTATTTCCTAGTACATTGTTTCTGGACATCTCTACACAAGCCGATTTACAACCACCCGGTAGCTTAAGTGAAATTTTCAAAAATCTACTTTTAAGCTTTGTAGCGAATCCTGTTACTGCCATTAGTGAAGCAAACTTCATTGGTATTTTAGCGTGGGCTGTTGCTTTAGGTGCTGCATTTCGTCATGCAAGTGAAACCACCAAAGTGGTGTTAACTGATGCTGCAACAGCAGTCAACCATGTCATCCGTTTAGTGATTAATTTTGCTCCTATTGGTATTTTTGGTCTGGTTGCTGTCACATTTGCTGAAGCAGGCTTAAGTACACTAGAAAGCTATGCTCACTTATTGGCTGTGCTGATTGGCACGATGTTTTTTGTTGCATTGGTCATCAACCCAATTATGGTGGCATTTGTTACACGTAAAAATCCATACCCTTTAGTTTTTCAATGTCTACGTGAAAGTGGTATCACTGCCTTTTTCACCCGTAGTTCGGCTGCAAATATTCCAGTCAACTTGGATTTAGCCAAGCGTTTAGGGGTCAATGAATCCACTGCAAATGTGGCTATTCCATTAGGTGCAACCATTAATATGGCTGGTGCAGCTGTCACCATCACCGTACTGACCTTAGCAACAGTCAACACTTTAGGAATTTCGACTGATTTCACCACGATGTTGATTTTATCTGTAATCGCAACTATTTCAGCATGTGGTGCATCTGGCGTTGCAGGTGGTTCTTTACTGCTTATTCCTGTGGCCTGTGGCTTATTTGGGATTAGTTCTGATATTGCCATGCAAGTGGTTGCCATTGGTATGGTGATTAGTGTGCTACAGGATTCAACTGAAACTGCATTAAATTCTTCTACAGATGTGCTTTTTACTGCTGCTGTTGACCGCGGTTTAGATTAAGATAGTCATTATTAAGTATTTTTTATGACGTTATGCCTTTTCAAACTTTACCGCCTTGGGTGCAATTAGGTACTTTTTTTCTTGCAGTAAATGCAGGAATGATTAACGTCCTTGGACTGGTGACGGTATTGCATCAGTCCGTTTCACACATGACAGGCAATGTCAGCATGTTGGCGATGGCTTTGCTACATGGGCAACCAAACACCATCATCTACTTAGCCTTAGTTGTTCTATGCTATGTGGTTGGTTCATTTTATAGCGGATTTATTCTTGGAAATAGCCACTTTAGTTTAGGGCGCCGTTATGGTTTACCTTTAAACTTAGTGGCTTTTTTTATTGTCCTATGTTGGGCTTTTTTGCCGTATTTTCCGCGTTATGCCTTACTTTGGGCATGTGTAGCGATGGGCGTACAAAATGCGATGATCAGCCACTACAAAGGCACAATTATTCGCACCACCCATTTGTCTGGTGTTTTGACTGATTTAGGTTTAGCGTTAGGTTATCGCTTACGTGGCCTAAATGTAGATCGAAGACGAATTATTCTACATTTGGTCATCTTATTTGGGTTTTTCTTGGGTGGCTTAGTTGCCAGTATGATTTATCCTTATTTAAAATTAAATTCATTCCTTGTCCCTGCGTTGTTAAGTTGGATACTAAGCATCGTATATTGGGTTATTTATTTTCGTTATCGACGTATTCAAGAGTAGTTTCGGAATTTATTATGGTCAAAAATGCATTACAGGCTCAATTACTAAAAGCGGGTTTAGTCGATAATAAAAAGGCTAAAAAGCTGTCTAAACAGGCAGTTCATGAACAACGTACTGGGCAAAGCGATGAAGCTGAATTAAAAGCGAAAATTGCACAAGATCAACAAGAGAAACTTGAAAAAGACCAAGCTTTAGATTTAGAGAAAAAACGTCTATTGCAAGGTAAAGAGCTGAAAGCTGCCATTATCCAAATGATCAATCAGCACAAAATCCGTGATATCGATGGCGAAGTGTCATATCAATTTATTGATGAGAGTAAAGTCAAAAAGATTTATCTCAATCAACAAATTTATAATGCGCTCGTTTCTGGTTCATTGGTGGTTGCTAAAGAAAGTGATAGCTATGCCATTTTACCCAAAGCCTTAGCAGATCGTATCAATGACAAAATGGAAGGCTTCATTATTGTCAATAATTCTGAAAAGAATGAACAAATCACAGATGAAGAAGATCCATACGCAGCATATGTTATTCCTGATGATTTAATGTGGTAAGTTCAGCGCATTTATAATTAAAAAGAGTGCAACCTATATTTATATAAGCTGCACTCCAAACAATATTCAAAAAATTAGCTTAATTTCGATACTCATGTCGTTAATTCAGTTTGAGTTCATGTATATAAAACGTTACCTTTAACTCCATTTTAAATATAACTATATAAACTATAAAGAATTTTTAAATAACGATGCTAAAGGTGTACTTTTGGAGCATTTTGCTTTTATACAGAATATTCAAGATTGGTCAGATCAATTTCCATGGTTAGAAATGCTTAGCTCGCTAAGTCTGTTAATTTTGCTGGCAGCCCTCGCCAACTTTATTGCCAAACAAGTGGTGGTTCGGGGTATTCGTAAACTTATTTCCAAAATGAAATTTGCTAATAATGAAGTTTTATCCCAACATAGTGTGATCAGCCGCGTTGCAAATATTGTCCCCGCTATTGTGATTATGAATGGAATCGTGACTGTTCCATACCTTTCAGAAAAAATCATCACATTTGTTCAAATGGGTGCGCAAGCTTTTATTTTCCTCACCATTGCGCTGGCAATTAGTGAATTTTTAAGTATTTTTAATCTGCTGTATCAACGTAATCCAAAATCCAGAAACAAACCCATTAAAGGTTATTTACAACTGGTTAAACTGATTATTTTTCTTGTTTGTGGCTTAATGATTTTAGGTACTTTCCTTAAAAAAGATGTTTTTACCTTGCTTGCAGGCTTCGGAGCCATGGCTGCGGTACTCATGCTCGTGTTCCAAAATACTATTTTGTCTTTAGTTGCATCGGTTCAAATTTCATCTTATGACATGGTTCGGATTGGCGACTGGATTGAAATGCCAACCTTAAATGCAGATGGCGATGTCATTGATATGTCATTACATACCATTACCGTGCAAAATTTTGATAAGACCTTTACCACTATTCCAACCAATAAATTAGTCACTGATACATTTAAAAACTGGCGTGGTATGGCGCATGCTGGGGTTCGTCGCATCAAACGATCTATTTTTATAGATCAAAGTAGTGTGCATTTCATGAGTCTAGATGAACAGAAAAAACTGAAAGCATTTTTATTGTTAGATCAATATTTAGATACAAAGCAAGATGAGTTAGAAAATTTCAATCAACAATTGTCTAACCAGTCTTTATACAACCAACGCCGTTTAACTAATTTAGGTACATTTCGGGCCTATGTCGAATTTTATCTTAAACAGCATTCAGGCATTGCACAAAATCAATCATTGATCATTCGCCAATTACAACCAACCAGTGAAGGCTTACCCCTTGAAATTTATGCTTTTACCAATACCACGGTATGGAAGGATTATGAAGCAATACAATCCGATATCTTTGATCATCTGATTGCAATTATTCCAGAATTTGGGTTGAAAATTTATCAGGCACCTTCTGGTTCCGACTTTAAACAGTTCGCTGCGGTGTCAACGCCTGCCGTAAAATCCAATAATCTATTGGTTTAAAATGTTTTAATTCTTAAAAACACGGTAAAACAATTACTGATATTGAAATTGTTTTACCGTGAATGATATAAAGATGGCTCATTTTTATTGGTTACAACAAAATTTCAAAATCGTCTATTCATTTTGCATTAAACTTTAGCCCTGCATAAACAAGAAACTACTCTTTCTGACAGTTTTTCTATTTATTTCAATAAATTGTATCTCTCAGCTGGCAATGTCTTAGCTCAAATATTTGTCTATAATCGTAGTGAGGCAGATCTATGCTGCATGGCAGTATGTTAAAAAATGCAGTATTTATTTAATGTGGTCAATGAACACCATTCCCCTTTTTGGACAATAAAAAACTGCAATCAAGCATGACTAATTAAAAATATAAATACCTACTTTTCTTCCCCCATACAAAGTTCAAAATAATGCTTACGGAAATTATCTACGATTTGCTGTTTGCCCAAATCAGTATTGAGTAATAATTGGTCATATGCATCCTCAACTATAAGCTCATATACATCCTTAGAATCACCTTCAAACTCTAATGCTATTCTTTCTTGGGTTTCAATCGGCACGCCATCCTGTCTTTGCTGCATGACTGTTGCAGCAAGATCTGCTATTTCACTGCATATTTGAGCTTCATTGCCTGAAGCAAATACAGCACTTGAAATAAATAAACAGCTTAATAAAATTAATCTTTTCATAAGTAAATTCTATTTTTTTGTTCTTTATAGATTAGCAGATCACTCCCCATCTGAATCACATTGCCTCAATTTAATTAGAGAATGTGCCATTTCAGCCATACAACATTTTCACTAAACAACACAAACAAGGCATAAAATGCAGGTAATAGCCTCTCAAATTTTATAACAATGTTTGGTCGGATTTCGGGTAATCCTACATATGCTGCTTTATCTTGCTCGACTCAATCTAATGATAGGTATGATGATGCTATTCATCAATTTTGACCATTCAAAAACCACTCGAAGGTGGTTCATTTTAGATTGCTTTTTATTGCTCTAATTGATTGCTCATCCAATGTAAAAATTCATTTTTTTGCAGAAAACTTGGCGCTGCATGAGCCAATATGGTTTGCTGTTTACCATTAAATACACCCTTATAGTTATAAGGTTTTACAGCTTCAAATGTAGACTTATCGCTCTCATGTAATGCACTCAAAAAAGTCTTCAATTGCATAAATTGACTTTGAGAATCGATTGTTGGTTTTTCTACAATGAAATTATAAATTTGTTCTAATATAAATTTAGGATTATTTTGCGGCACTCTTATGTTCCATACTTCATAGTCAATTTGCAATATTTTAAAGTATATTTCATACAATGCATCATGATGTTTTTATATTAAATTTATATAAACTTATTGGAAAATAAAATAGTTAAAACAGTATCTTAAATTTAAAAAAATAGAGTATCAGTTAATTTTTTTGTACACACTTCTTATGATTATTCTTTAAAATTTACTATCTTCTGAAAGCGACATAACCACAATGCTGAAAGATTATTGGCTTACTTTGCACCCTGCACCTTTTGAAATAATCAAAGCACAAGACATTCCCCATAAAGAAGAACGCTAAGCAATAATCAAATATTTCATACACACCATCAATGAGAAAATGGTATTTAAAAACCCATCCAGAGATGGGTTTACATGTATATCAGACCAGCTCAATCATTTTTTGCATTATTTAGTACCTAGAAACTCGAAGGGTTGAGTGACCTTAAATGATGAATTGGTTTTCCCCGCATAGGTTTTTGCCTGATCTTGACCTAATTCCAGTTTTTTAGCCTGCCCATCATTAAAATTAATGTCTTTTAAATCTACCCAGAACACATTTGGTGATACCGCAGACTCAAAGAAATACAATCCTCTCTTATGATCGACAACAGTACGCCAGCGCGTAGAGGAAATGTTTGGCTCTTCTTCTGTATTTAAACCAAATGGTACTGAAGCATTACGGATCACGCTAAATACACTTGCCAAAGAATGTTCTGGCGTTGCATTTTTTGGAATAGCGTTAATATAGAATGACGCTCTTGCAAATCGGTCTGCAGCACGGTTCGTTCCAGGCAACATGGTTGTACCGCCTATCTGTTTCCAATAACTATTTAACGCAAGTTGTTGTTCAAATATAGGAGAATTGGTCATCACCTGATAAGCACGATTATGATGAATTACCTGCTTTCCATTAATATATTCAATAATTGCGCTATCGCCTGTTGCGTCTGAAATAGACAAATGCAATGTGGCAAGACGTTTTTCACCAGGCACAGCATCTGTCACCACTACAAATGGTTCTTTTTCTAATGCTGCAATTGCTTCATTCACTGTTGCAAAATTATCTAAGACATATTGTGCCCATAATGAAATGCTTAATGACGGCTTAGTCTTATTTTTAATATCAGGATATTCAGACTCAACCAACCAAAGTAAGTTTGCATTCAAGCCTTTCTCATTTACGCCATCCGTCGTGGAAATATCGTAACCTGTTGCAACAACACTGCCATATTTGGCAGTCCACTTTATCGAATTCGGTCCCGCCATACCATTACGCTTCACCTTGTTTGGTAAAATCCATAGATTTGTACCAATATCACTTTTCCAGTCCATAGAACGCGCGGTCATTACATCATTATCGCCGAGATAAACCACACGAGTACATGCCATGGTTAGCTCTCCAACGATTAAAAGACCCGCAGCAAATAATCCTTTTTTTAGCATTTTAGTCATTATGTTATCCTTTTAAAAATAGATAAATTTAGTCCAACGACAGGGCCATATTGGCAAATAGCCCAGTTAAAATTATTAGAATGGATAACATGTATATTTTATAAAGTTCATAAACACTCTCTTTATTATCATGAATTTTCTATCATACGCTTATTGATTAATATATGACCAAGCATTCCATTTGTCATCTATTCTTGTTGTTTTTAGAAAAATGATAAACCGCCCTTTCAAGCGGTCTTTCATGATTTAAGCAAAGCCTACCTTTGATATGACAATATTTTCAGTTCAAAGATAGCTGTAGAGTCATATTTGCAGATAGCTTTTCGTTAGAAAAAATGGCAATTGCAGCAACAACTCAACACTCAAATGTATCTGCCAGTCTTTATATTCTTTCAGCCAAAGATTAATCTTTAAAAGGGTTCGTCAGGTTATTTTTAAACATCATAAATACCAGTAATGCACTTACCAATAGTAAAATCCCCACCATCACAAATAAAGGGTCACTTCTCGTTAAACCTAAAACAATCGCTAAAATAGCAAGAATAGATAAAATAGCGACCAGTCCCATTCCTAAAATAAGCATAAAAATTCCAAGATATTATGTAATTATGGTTTATATTTTTGGTTATAAAAATTTCAAATTGATGTCATTTTTATTAAATCACTGTTCTATTATGTAACAGTCCTCACTTAGATGGTTTTTTATATAAAAACCCAATAAGATTGTATTTTTTAATCATGAATTAAAAAGTTAAATTAATCCAATTGTCTTAGATCTTCAATAAAAATACCCATAAATTGTTAATACTTTTTGCTCATTTCAGATAATAAATCCAGTTGAATTTCTTGTATTTGAGCAAGTCTATCCCACTGATGCATTAAAAGATGATCGAGTTTTTCATGTAAATGCTGGATTTCAAGCTCGGCTTTTAAGTTAATTTGATAATCATTCTGCGAACGCAATCTATCTTTTGCTTCTTGTCTATTTTGGCTCATCATAATAACCGGCGCTTGAATGGCGGCTATACAAGATAGGATTAAGTTTAATAAAATAAAGGGATAAGGATCGGCAGGATGAACCACCACAACGACCGTATTCACAGTAATCCACACGGCTAAAAATATGGCAAAACAAATTAGAAATGCCCAGCTTCCGCCAAACGTCGCTATTCTATCAGCAAGCCGTTCTCCTAAAGTCCAGTGTTGATCCAGTTTATTCTCAACATTTTTTGTGATGAGCTCGTGCTGCTGCATACTTTTAATCACTTCATATTCAAGATCAGTGACTTCCCCTTTCTCCGATTTTAATAAGGAATGAACATACTGAATTCGATACTTGGTCAAATCTGCTTGGCAAATATAGTCTTGAGGCGACCACTCTGGAAAATTATGTGAAATTTCTTCTGTAATCACTTTTCGTATCATCCCCATTGGAATGAGGCTTTTAATTGGGAAAGTTTTTCCACACACTAAACATTCATGACATTCTTTTTTTTCATTCATGACCGCCCTCTTTTATCATCATTGTAGAATTAATGGATAAATATACCTAAGTACATTTTACTCATATTCAAACTTTTTGATTGTCTATATTGTTAATTTTTTCAACTGTAGATAGCACCAGCAAAATGATCAAAAACAATCATTTCCAATACTCTTCAATGCCTAAGAACCAGTTTTTGGCCGGCCTAATGCACTATCAAAATCTTTTTTTCCATCATCTTTATTGAAACAAAATTCACACAGTAAAACAGGAAAAAATGCAGTAGTTCCAATTTAAAATTTGGTAGGTCTAATTAAACATAAAAGTTTATAGCAATATACCTGATTAAATATCTAACAGTTAAATCATAAAAATTAAACTATTCTTTTGATTTATGCTGTAAAACAACATACTATTAAACGGGAAAATAATAATCAAATTAATATATTGTTATGTTATTTAAGTACATGATTTATCCACTAAAGCTCAATCTTAGAAAGTTAATTTTATTATTATCAGTTTTTAGTGTTTCAAGCTTATTTATTGTTTCAGTTGTTGTAAGTTACTACATACAAAAACAACAACTTATCAGTAATTCTTTGTCAGTTAATCTTGAATATGCCTCAAAAATTGCTATAGGCACTGACAACCATTTTCAAACAATATTAAAAGAATTAGAATATAGTGCTTATGTCCTTGGTAATAACTTTGAAAACAATCAAATAACTCATTCCGAGGTTGAACGCCTAAAAAATCAGTCTGATTACTTTAATAGTATTGTAATAGTGAATTCTAAAGGTGATTTTATAGATTATGCTCCGTCTCAACTTCATTTGAAAAAAGATGCAGCCAATACAACTTTAGGGCTGCGAGAGTCTTTAGAGGCAAAAAGTACTTATATTTCAGCTCCATATTACTCTATTAGAAAAAATTTAATTATTTTCATTTCTCAACCAATTTTTAATAACAAAAAAGAATTCATTGGCTATATTGGAGGTGCTATTTATCTAAAAGATAAAAATATTATTAGTGACTTACTTACAATAAAATACGGTTACAAGAATAGCTACATGTACGTAGTTGATAAATCTAATAAAATAGTTTTTCATCCTGATGCTCGTAAAATTGGTAAGCAAATTTTAAATAACTCAGGCTTAGCCTATATGAGAGAGAAAAAATCAGGAAGTCTTGAATTAATCAATTCTGACGGGATTAAAAATTTAGCAGGCTTTGCCCATATTCCGACAACAGACTGGATTATTGTTTCTCAACAACCTACGAAAGAACTACTTCAACAAGCAACAACCATCATTTATAAAGTTGCACTGGTTATGCTTATTTTTTATGCCTTTATATTTTTTATTGTATGGCAAGTTTCTTTACTTATTTCCTCACCCTTGAATAGCTTAGCAAAAATGGCTAGCCGACTTAATCAGCCCAACATTGATTTAAATATTGCTAAAATTGAACCGTGGTATTTTGAAGTAAGAAGATTCAAGATTTCTTTATTAATGAGTGTACGTAATTTTTCTGAAAAAATATCAGAATTAAACAATAGGGTTAATACTGACCCACTCACAGGTTTCTATAATCGACGAGGAATGGATCTATTCGTTGATAGTTTTATCAAGACTGAAACTAAATTTTCAGTTATTTACATCGATATCGATTTCTTTAAAAAAATTAATGATACATATGGTCATGATCAAGGTGATGTCGTATTAAACCAGATTGCGAGTTACATCCGTGAAAACTTTAGAAGTAATGATATTTGTTGTCGTGTTGGAGGCGAGGAATTTATCATCCTTACGCCGACAACTAATATCGACATTGGCTACACAATTGCTGAAAGACTGAGAAAACGACTAGAATCTACCATGATTGGTTCAATAGGCCCTGTCACAGTCTCTATCGGAATAGCTCATTGGCCTAATGATGCTTTTGATGTTCAAGAGGTATTTAAAAAAGCCGATAATAACCTATATAAAGCCAAAGCCGCTGGCCGAAATTGTATTCGATAATAATTCATTATTTTTAACATTCTGCCCAACCTAAAGCATGAAGCGTTATGCTGCTCTGAATGAATAAGTTTACGTGATGCATCAATTAGCTACTTGCGCCAAAGCACTTCATTTCAGCGGAGATAGTACATTTTAAGTTTGTAATTTTCTCTTTCTTGCAATGCCCGTTCAAGCATCGTCATATTAAAGCTAAACTCTCTGTTTCCCACTTTCGGGTTGAGTCATGACCCAATCACCCTATTTTTTACATAGCGTAATTGTCGAAGCTTCTTTATTAAGATTTATCCATCAGTTCCAATAACATAAACAATGAGTGAAATATTGCTAGCAAAAAACCACTCGAAGGTGGTTCATTTTAAACTGCTTTTTATTGCTCTAATTGATGACTCATCCAATGTAAAAATTCATTTTTTTGCAGAAAGCTTGGCGCTGCATGAGCCAGTATGGTTTGCTGTTTACCATTGAACACACCTTTATAATTATAAGGTTTTATAGCTTCAAATGTAGACTTATCACACTCATGTAATTCACTCAAAAAAGTCTTCAATTGCATAAATTGACTTTGAGAATCGATTGTTGGTTTTTCTACAATAAAATTATAAATTTGTTCTAATATAAATTTAGGATTATTTTGAGGCATTATTATGTTCCATAATTCGTAGTAAATTCGCAATAATTTTAAGGTATATTCTACATAGCGCATTGTCATATTATTACATTTTCATATTTCAGTAACATAAATTTTTAATAAAAAATTAGAAAAACAGTGTTTTAAGTTTAACTAAACAAAAATATAATTAAACGAATTTAAAATATCTCCCCCCTCTTTCTCTCGCTCAATCATATCAAAATGCTCACCGGTACACGTTTCCAAAACAATATTTTAATATTATTTGGCTTAAACTTAATTGAATATTGGGATTGGTTGATAATATCAATTTTATAATTTTTGCGATAAGTTTTATTGTCAAGCAGCCTAGACTCCCCCCCAATAATAAAAAGAGAAACCCCATCAACATCTCGAATGTAACAGGGTTTGATGTGCCCTAATATGCTTAACAATGTGCAGTATTAATTATCTTTACCACATTTTCGGCATTCACGATATTGACCATCATCGATGATTGAAACTATAGGCATGAATGCCAAATAATGTACGCAAAGAAATAAAGCATGGTCTGCTCCATGCAAAAAAAAGCCCACACATGGAAGTATGGGCTAAAACTTAAAATACCTTAAAGGTATTGGAAACCACAGCTAGTTTCTGCTGGCCATTCTCCACACTAATCGAGTCAGTTACAGTGGCGAAAAGTAACAATAATTAAAAATAATGCAAACAATATCACACTACTAACTATGATCAGTTTCCACGAGAAACGAATAATAAGTACATCAATCAATGAACTTTCATTGCTAGAATTATCCCCACTGAGGTTAAGTGAAGGTTTTATTATTAAAATTAAAATCTCAATAAAAATATAAGCATAAAAAAACCCTAATATGAATGAAGCAAATCAGGGTATAAACTTTAAATCTTTTCGTTGGTAGCGGGAGCTGGATTTGAACCGACGAGCTACCAGACTGCTCCATCCCGCATCAACGAAGTGACTTTATATGCCTTAATAGTCAATAATACAAACATTATTCAATATAAATAAAATATTGATCCATATTGCCTAAATAGACATATATTTTTTATGTCATTTAAGGTTTAATAATTTTAAATATTTTTCCGCTTGTTGTACTTTGAAAAAGCATTTCAAAGCTAGGTCGAATAACCTCATTATCTACAATAATATATTTGATTCGTTCATACGTTTTAACAGTACTTGATATAACCTCGTCTAAAGTTGCTTCAATAGCATAATGCACACCAAATTGATCCTTTACACTAATATTAAGTTTATTCATAAATACACCTTAAAAAGAAAATAATAAACAGCCTGAGACTGCAAAAATAGCATTCAATGATTATTAGATTTTGTAGTTATATACATTGAACGCTAGTCAATATACGTTAAAAAGTCTTCTTTAAGGAATATATTTCTAGCTATTCATATTGATGTGCCTACGCACAAGACTTAGTTTTGAATCAGTGCATTTTCTTAAGGCTGCATAATCCGATAAATCCACACTCTTTATTTTCATGATCGACTTCATCAAAATGGGAAATTTTTTGACTAACTTGAGCGTATTCATTTTAGATTTGCTATATACCACCTCACTGACCTAATTTAAGTAGAGATCAAACATCTTTAGCTCTCTTGGCTTAAAGTTTAGTGATAGTCCAGATCATCCGCAACATCGGTATCACCTCTTCAAATTTAAAAATTACACGCCAATTGGAAAAAAATTTGAAAACCTTTATATTTAAAATGCTTAATCAAGCCTTATCTTCCATGCTTATAACGTATACACGCTATACAACGTATCAAAATTTATTACAAAGAAAAGTTAATACAATGTTTGCTGACTTTAGCTCACAAAAGGTTGGAAAATTTTAAGTGGAGATGCTCAAGCATGTGAATTCCTTCTAGATGAGCATGGGAAAAAGTGCCCGAAGAAGAAAATGTGAGTATAAAATTGAATAAACTGTTTTAAGTATTGTAAATTAAGTCTTAAAAATTGCATTACTTCTGTATTATTCAATTTAATATTTAAAGTAAGGTCATAAGAAGAATGAAAACGATAGGTTTTATTTTATTAAGTTTAATGTGTACATCTTATACCGTTCAAGCCAGTTCAACGGAGGCATGGAAAAAATATGATCAAAATCTTAAAGCAGCTTGTATAAAAGCAAGTCAGTTAAAAAATACAAAGGTCGTGAGTGACATTATGTCCTTTGATGATCGTGTTGGGTATTCTGCTGTAGTTTTAGAGGGTCGCTATCCTCAAGCACATATGAAGAATCAGCTTGGACGTGAATTATGTCTATGGCAGAGGTCTAAACAAAAAGCTTCAATCGTTGAAGCAGATACACTCTTAAAATCGAAGAAATAAACTTATTATCTAATCGCATAATTAAAGTCAGACCGACAGAAAATGATATGCTAAATCCATAATTTTATCATTTGGGACCATAAAATGAAAAAGAGTTTAGGCATCGCTATTTTAGCTGCTTCAGTTGCATTAGGTTCTGCTCCTGTCTTTGCAAAGTCATTAGAAACAGCTGTGACTTTCAAGAAAGGAACTTATAGCACAAGCTTAAAAGGTATGTTCAAAGGCTATGATGACGCCCGTTATACACTGCATGCCAAAGCTGGCCAACGATTAAAATTTAAAACAACCAGCACAGGTGACTTAGCCTATATCAATATTTATGCGCCAGGAGATAAACCAGGTAAAGCTGAAGCCTTATGGATTGGTTCTACAGCAGGCTCGGCTGGAGAAGTTGTTCTACCATCCACTGGTCAATATACACTTCAGGTTTATCAAATGCGGAATACTGCACGGCGTGGCAAAACCGTAAATTTCAATGTCGATATCCAAATTTTAAATCAAGCACCTTAGGGTGCTTGATTTATTGGAGTCTCATAAGTCGTTGCACCAACGGGTGATACGCGCCAAATCATATCCCCCACATCATCGGCGACCAAAATAGCCCCTGAAAAATCAACCACTACACCAACAGGCCGCCCAAACGCATCGCCCTTATCGCTTAAAAAACCAGTCAATACATCTTGAGGTTTACCAGAAGGCTGGCCATTTTGGAACGGCACAAAAATGACTTTATAACCACTATGCGGTTTACGATTCCATGAGCCATGCTGACCAATTAGCGCACCACCACGGTATTGTGGCATTAATTCGGCAGCATAAAATGCTAAGCCTAATGATGCTGTATGGTTGCCTAATGCATAATCAGGCTTAATCGCGCGTGCGACCAACTCAGGGTTTTGTGGTTTCACCCGCGTATCCACATGCTGACCATAATAACTATACGGCCAGCCATAAAAAGCACCATCTTTAACTGAAGTCATGTAATCAGGCACTAAGTCATTGCCAAGTTCATCGCGCTCATTCACCACTGTCCATAGTGCGCCACTCTGAGGCTGCCAGTCCATACCATTTGGATTGCGGAGCCCTGTCGCAAATGGTCGTGCCTTGCCGCTGGCAATATCAAATTCCATAATCAATGCACGGCCAACTTCTTGGTCAAACCCATTTTCAGCCACATTACTGTTTGAGCCCACAGTAATATAGAGTTTGGTGCCCGCAGGGTTGGCAATTACGTTTTTGGTCCAATGATGGTTTAACGTGCCACCTGGTAAATCCAATACTTTGGTTCCGCTTGCTGTAATTTGAGTTGCACCTTCTTGGTAAGCAAAGCGCATTAAGGCGTCAGTATTGGCCACGTACAGTATATTACCGACCAGTGCCATGCCAAATGGAGAATTTAAATTTTGTAGAAACACGGTTTTTTGATCAGCAATGCCATCGCCATTGAAATCACGCAGTAAGCTAATGCGGTTGGCACTCGGATGTGATGACCCTGCTCGCTTCATTACCAGTTTTGCTACTTTTCCCTTAAGTCCCTTGCCGTCATCAGGCTTAAATGGCGCATCCGTTTCGGCTACCAGTACATCACCATTCGGCAATACATGCAGCCAGCGCGGATGTTCAAGTTCTCCTGCAAATGCTTGTACTTTTAAACCCGCAGCAGGAGTTGGCATAGTCCCCGCAGGCCAACCTTTGGCAGGAGCAATATTAACTGTAGGTAGCAAACTTGATTTAGGTTCAGGCAAATTAGGTTGGGGACCATAGCTGTCTGTGATTGGGGAGTTAGATGGTGAAGCACATCCTATTAGTGCCAATACAATGGCAGAGCTCCCAATCGGCAGTAAAAATCGAGCAGACATTTTTATCTCCAATTTATTTTTTTGTCGTAATAGATAGAGAATAATTCTTTGCATGATAGAGATATAGACTTTTTATTTAACATATTTGTGGCTATACCAAGTTGAAAAATGCAGATTCAATATCTCCTGTTATCCCCAAATAGAAATGTCCGCTTCTAGCTTCTATAAGTAAGCCCCACATCTGAGACAGGGTTAAGTTGGCAGCCCATTTACTGCTTAACATCGGTAAATAAAAAAAACAGTTGCTTTCAAATGCAAACTTATTCCAAAATAAAAAAGGCCTAACTATCCGCTAATAGTTAGACCCTGGATCATGTTGAAGGGTTGATTTACTTTACGGTCACTGTAATGCTACCGGTGTTCACAGCACCAATGGCAGAAGTTTTGATGCCATCAATATGATTCACTTTTCCATCTACATTTACAGATGCATCAATAGCGCCTGAATTAAAGGCTAAGTTTGCTGCGCTGTAATTGCTCAGAGTTGTAGAGAATTGATCATAATAGCTAGTATTCACTCCTGCACTGATAGAGCTTTCGAGTCCAGATGATTTTTCATTATGCCATCCTTCTACCTCATGCCATGCATTTTTTTCAGCGTCAAAAGTCCCATTGAATGTACCCGCAGTAACAGCACTGAAGTTACCTTGCTGTAAATTAATGCTACCCGTGTTCACGGCACCAATTGCTGAAGTTTCTACCGCGACTTTGTCTCCAACATTATTAAGTGAATTATAACGACCATCTATGTTGACAGTTGCATCAATCTTATTGGTATTGATTGCAAGGTTAAGTGCACTACCATCTTTGGCATGTTGAGATAAAAGGTGTAGGGTTTGTTGTAGACCAGTATCTACATGTACATTATTTGCCATAGCTGCACTGGACAGGAAGGCGACGGATAAGGCGATTGTTGTGATAGTCTTATTCATGGTTAATTTCCTTTTCTAGTTTTCTTTTCTAATTTTGAAGTACTCCTCGCTAAGTACCTCTTTTTATAATGGGAGCGAGCCCATTTTTATATATCTTTTAATCACGCTGAGTTGTTGACCAGTAATTCTCAATCATCGCTGGATTTACACCCCATAACATCTGAGCCTTCTCATCTTCTTTTTTGCCCTCATTTACTTTGCTTGAAGATGAGTGCTGTTTCATGCTGATATATTTAATCAGATCCTTTTTACTCATTTCAGAATCACCTTCAGGATTTTTAATCAGGTCTGATTCTTTATTCTTATGAGGCTGCGTATCTTTGTTTGGTGAGTTTGTCGACTTATTTTTCTCATTGGATGAACTTGTTTTATCTGATGAGGATTCCAAAGGAGTCTCCACTGAACCCGCAGTGTTTTGCTGTTGGCTTTCCTTATACTTATACAAGGCCACAGAACTTCGCGTTAAATCTAAGCGACCAAATTCAGGCGGTATTGCAGCGCGGCAGCTTTCAAATGTTACGGGAGGAATGACCTGACTGAGCAATTCAAAAGTGGCTAGATTCAACATTTGGCGTAAGGCAAAGTTGGTCGCCTCGCGCTCTCCTTTTCCGACTTGAATGTTCAATAAAGTATGACCAGCAAATCTACCTGCATTTATGCCGTAATCCTGTGCCGCAATTTGCTTCTGTAGCGAAACATTGGCAACGACTTTACTGCTGCGTGTATCTGTCAGAGATAAATCTAAACCGACCATAATTCGAGTTTGACTGTAATTGGGGCCAACACCACCAATTTGCATATCAAAACCGCCACCAGGTATAAAATCCAAACTATTAATGCTGCCTGTTACATAATAATCAGAAGCCTTAATTTGCCTTGGGTCACGAATTCCCCATTTGGCTTCGCTTTCTATAATACGAGGATCACGCCGGTTCAATAAACTAACACCTGCCTGAAACAACGCAGACTGCACCATATCTCCTGCACCTTGCGTCACCATTTTGCCGCTACCGCCATTCGTCACAACATCTTTACCAGTTTGGTCTAGAATCGCGCCAACGGAGAAACTAACATCATTGCGCAGTTGCCCTTTCAGACAGGATAAAGCGACATCAAAAGGCGTAAAAATATCAGTAATCGGTGGCCCTTGTACAAGGCTGACAGGCTCCTTGTTTGAAAGGGCCATACCAGTACATCCTGTCAGAAGATGGCTAAAAAGGATCGTGATGCTCACAGAAGATATTTTTCTTCTATTCAACCAAGGAAAATTCAACATAGTGATTCTCCCCCCGGTTGGGTACTTAAGTTAGGACATTGCTGATTATTTTGAGTGGTGGTTGAATTTACAGACCCATCATTTGCAGTATCATTCGAAATGTCTACACCATTGTTTGAACCATTTACATTCACATTGCTGGTAGATGAATTAAGTGTCCCGATAGAACTTGTTGATGTACTGTTTATTGTGGTTTTTCCTAGTCCAGAATAATAATCTGAATCCTTGAGTTCAATCAGATTTGCTTGGACTAAATTATCATTGGTACGGGTACTTGATGCTTTCCAACGCTGACTCCATTCATCAGACGTTGCATAAGAATTACTTAAGAAACATAAACAAAACAAACCGACATTGATCACTGATATTTTCATAATCTTTACCGTCCTTATAATCTAAGATGTTTTTATGTTCAGTTATTTTTCATTTAATAGCGTTTAATTTTTCTAATTAATATTATTTCACACACAAAAAATAAAGGGAAAAAATTATCTAAATAAAGATCTTTTTTATTTTAAGTTAATACTATATTATTGTTTTTTATTTATTTTTAAAATGTAATAAATTATTATATAGAAAAATTTTTAATTTAAAATTCACATGATATTTAAATCAAATTAATATATTTTTTATATCGAAAATAATCAATTTTTTATTTAAGAAAATATAAAATTATGCTGTTAATAAGATTTCATATCGTTATAAACCTATATTTTATCAGACCTTCTTAAAAATGTGACATAAATCACATTTTTAAGTTAATTTTAAATATATGTCACAATTAAAGTTATTTATAAAAGATTTTTTTATACGTCTATGAATTTTCTAGAATCATAAGCCTAATGCGATTTAGCCGTGTTTACACCCTACATTTTCACCTTCATAGTTGTACTGTGCAGCCTGAGCACCGAATGTATACCGCCTCGATTGTGTGACCATCCGCTGTTTCGACCATAGTTTGATACGCTCTATATGCGATGTTTGTTAAAAAATAATGCTACATTCATCACATTATATTTTTTTAACGCCAACTAAATAATAATCATAAGTATCTGTATATAAATAAATTTACTTTAAATACATGTTTTCTTACATGTTAATTATCGACAAAACATCGTCTATCTATAATGATCTGCGCAATTCTACCAAAAGAAGAAATTTGAATGATTTCATGGTTATTTATTAGTTTAGTAATAACAATTTTACTAACGCCAGGGCCGACTAATACTCTTTTAGCTTCATCGGGAATTGAATCTGGGGTTAAAAAATCAATCAAACTTATTCCAGCAGAAGCTATGGGTTACTTTATTGCTATTTCACTTTGGGGCATATTAATTGATTCTGTGGCAGCCTCTTATCCAATCTTACCCCCTATCCTTAAGCTCATAAGTGCTTCATATATTTTATATTTGGCTATTAAACTTTGGAAAACATCAACTGTTGATGCGAATCTAGCCCAACCATTAATTACAGCTAAAGCACTTTTCTGCGCAACGCTACTTAATCCCAAAGCATTACTCTTTGCCTCAGCTGTTTTTCCGATAAGCACATGGTCTAACGCGAGTCATTATTTTGCTCATATGGGAATCTTTTTAGCATTAATTACGCCTATTGCTTTATTTTGGGTATTAATTGGCTCAATTTTGGTTTCCAACCGCATTTCTTGGCTTAATCAGAAAAATTTAAAACGTACTGCTTCGTGCGTATTAATAAGTTTTTCAATTCCTTTAAGTTATTCCGCTATATTATCTTTATAAAAAATGTTAGATCCACTTAGTGGACCTTCACATATCTCCCAACATGCACATTCGTACTGATCGAATGTGCTGTGCAGCCTAACCTAGGGATGCACAGTAATATATGACGAAACATGCTTGTCATAATCAATCCTCAATTGAGCCATAATCTCAGCTGCCGACCAATACTTTTTATTGAATATTTACCAGCTCAGTGTCATTTAAAATAAAGCCTAGCTCCACAATCTATTTACCATTACTCACCAATATAAGCGTTCACATATTGAAGAATAAAAAATAAAAATTGACAATATGTACTGATAAATATTAAAAATAAATCAATAGATTAAATAAAAAATTAATTTCTAAAAGAGTATTTTCATTGAATATAGAAAACAGTACATCTCGATTGGTTGCACCTGTTAAGGAGTTAAATTTCCTGCATGAGGATACGCAAATTATTAACAAGAATATTAGTGTAATCCAAGCCTATAGCATGATGACGCATAAATCATCTCCTTGGCTCAATACTGCTTTTAAGATTAGAGATTTTCTAAGCTATAGATTAGCGGGTGTAAAGCCAATTAAAGGATTTGGCTCATCCACAATTCATCCACCAAAATTGAATGATAAATTAGATTTCTTTGACGTGGTCAAAATTTCAGATAATGAGTTGTTTCTACAATCAACGGATAAACACTTGAGTGTGTTAGTTGCCATGCAAATTAATGCATGTACTGAGTACAAGAACGAAATTAAGATCACAACAAGTGTCGTAACGTACAATTTTTTTGGAAAAATTTATATGCTTCCAGTATCAATTGCACATGGGCGGATTATAAGGAATATGCTTAAAAAATTAGCATAACTTATAAACAAAGCCCTTACTTAATCTGTACCCCAAATTTGGACACACCGTCTGATTTGAAGGCTGTATTTTGATGTCAAAATACAGAATCTGAATCCAGCTTAAGCCAATGCTTCGCTCATTTGAATCATTGGCTTATTTTTATGGCAGAGCTAATAAACATACAAAGTTGCATAAATACCTGCGAAGTAACCTAAGAGACTCCGAGACTTATTCTTCACCAGATTATATGCTGTTTGGGCAAACTAAATAATAACAAGAAGAAAACTTTGAAATTATTGAAATGTGAGTATTTATACCAAATGGCGATGAACACGATTTAGGTTAGGTAAGTTATTTATTCTTTTTTAAATAGCCCCTCATTATCGCCCATAGATTTTTCTTATAAATAAAAATACAGTTGTGTATTATTAAAACTCTTGGACGGTTTTTAAAAAATAGAGCAAATACTCAGTAATTTTTTATAATTCAATTACTTAATAATATACCAAAACTCAAAAATGTTCACTAAATATCCAAAAAACCATAAAACCTAAATTATTGATTACAAAAAACTGTATAAAATTGCTTTAACTTTCATACATTTTTCATATATAAAAAGACATACTAATTTTATGGTTTTAAGCCATTTAACACATAATTTTTAAATCGATGAGGGGCTAACAATGCAAAATAAGAAACGTAATCCTTTAGATGCGCAGCAATCACATCTTTGGATTATCGGTGGCGGTATTGCTGGTATGGCAGCAGCAGCTTTTGCAATTCGCGATGCTAAAGTGCCTGCAAAAAATATTCATATTTTAGAAGAGCTGGATATATCGGGCGGTTCAATGGATGGCGGCCCTACTCCGCATGCAGCACAAGCATGGGTAACGCGTGGCGGGCGTATGCTGACCGATGAGACCTATTTATGTTTATGGGACTTATTTTCCAGCATCCCCTCTTTAGAAAACCCTGAAATTTCTGTCCGTGAAGAATGCCGTGAATTTAACGAACAAGTAAAAACCCATGCACAAGCGCGTTTAATTGATGCACAGCATGTGATTGCAGATGCAGCAAAACTCGGACTAAATACATTGCACCGCGCGCAAATGTTACGCTTATTGGCATCGAGAGAAGAAAAAATCGGTAGCCGCCGCATTGATGAATTTTTTGATGAATCTTTTTTTGCAACCAATTTTTGGCGCATGTGGCGCACAACATTCGCTTTTCAAAAGTGGCATAGTGCAGCGGAACTTCGCCGCTACTTCCTACGTTTCATTCAGGAATTACCACGCATTCATACGCTCGCAGGCGTCAAGCGCACCAAGTACAATCAATACGACTCCATGATTTTACCGCTACAGCGCTGGCTAGTGGCGCAAGGCGTAGATGTACGCTTTGGCAATTATGTGACCGATGCAGACTTCATCACCAATGAAGAAACTCAAGAACGCCGTGCTGCACGTCTATACGTCAAATTGCCTGAAGGTACAGAGCAAATCGAGCTAAAAGCGCACGACTTGGCCATTTTCACATTAGGCTCAATTACTGCCGATTCTCGTTATGGCGGCAATAATGATGTACCGGCTTTAATCCGCGACCGTTTGGATCATGGTTGGACACTTTGGGATACATTGGCGAAGAAAGCACCTGACTTTGGCCGTCCAATGACTTTTTATGGCAATGTCGATGAACATAAGTGGGAGTCATTCACCCTGACCATGAAAGATGATGTGCTGTTAAAACGCATCATTGATTACACAGGCAATGAACCAGGCACTGGCGCATTAATGACTTGGTTTGAGTCCGGTTGGCATTTATCCATTGTCGTTCCAGCACAGCCACATTTTGCCGATTTGCCTGAGGGCATGTATACCCTGTGGGGCTACGGCTTCCAAATTGACCATATCGGCGATTACATCAAGAAACCGATGAGCGAAGCCACTGGTAAAGAAATTTTAACCGAATTCATCAAACAGCTGGGCTTTGATGACATTTTAGAGCATGTACTGCAAACAACCGATGTGACAACAGCAATGATGCCATATGCATCCGCCCTGTTCGCGTGCCGCAAACTGGGTGACCGTCCGTTTGTGATTCCTCAGGGTTCGCAAAACTTTGCCTTTTTAGGTCAGTTTGTTGAAATTGAAGATGATGTGGTCTTCACAGTGGAATATTCTGTACGTGGCGCTATGATTGCCATTTATGATTTCTTTGACGTAGAGCGTGAAATTCCAGATATTTATAATGGCCTGCTCGACCCGAAAGTCGGCTTGAAAGCACTGGAAACCGTTTTCCATTAAACATGAATTGACGTTAGATAAAATAAGAGCACACGCACGTGCTCTTATTTTTTAACTTAGCTTATTTTTATCTTAATGCATTACAAAACATACTTGCTCCACTTAAGTCATAGAGGCAGACAATCCTAATTTTAAAAAATAATATACTTAAATTTTATTAACTTAGACATCAGCCAAATTCCATCGCCTCAATAATTTCAAACTTATGCTGGAATTTTATTCAACTTTTACCAGTTATCGTAAATAAATTTTAACCATGTTTATTCCGAATTGTATTTACATTCTTGTTCATTAAATGTCTTATAAAATACTTAAAAAAGAGACTTTGAATATAACTAAGTTCTTGTTGATGATTTTTATAAAAATCGTCAGGACTATCAAATAGACCGAAGTCCTGATTAATCCCCTTGTTTTGAATAAAAGTATCACTTAAATTCCAATCTATAGGTGGATTATCAAAATTATCAGTGAAAACTCCAAAACCGCAGAATGTCTTAGTCATATTTTTATTAATGTTTCTTAGTTCTTGAAGATACTGCCTATCAAGAATAACCCCTTCCAAGATATACCAATTTTCATTTACATAAACCTCTACCCAGCTATGCAAAATGTTTTTAGGTGAAAGCTTGTACCAGATACCGTCAATAGCACCTTTTTGTAACTCTTTATCAATAGTGAAGCCGTGTAACCGAGTAGGTATCTTGGTTGCTCTTAATAGTGCCATCAATAAAGTTGCTTTTGTATTACATTGGCCATAGCCATCTTTTAAAATATCAGAAGCCTGTATCGTGTCACTGGTGTTATAGCCAAACTTTATTTCGTCTCGAACAAAGTTATAAATATTTTTTACTTTATCTACATCACTTAACTCATCCCATTTTCTTTGCTCTATTAAATTTTTTATTAAAAGATGGTTATAGTTTAATATAGGGGTTTCTTTCAACAATCTTTCCATCATGACCTCTCTCGTTTTTAATTATCCTTATTCAAAACTATGGAGTTACACCAAGGTCAATAGGTCATGACTTTTAATAACTTATAATATTTTTACTTATTTTTATTTTGGGGCTTTTCTCTATCCAGACCTATGCCAAAAATATGCTGACTTTAGCTATCAAAATAAAAACAAGCTTACTATCAACAACGCAAATAATCAGGACAAATCCTTTTAATTTAAATTTTGGATTTAATTTCTATATAAACAAATGGATTAACTCATGCAACTTAATCCATTTTATAGAGTAAGTTGCATGTAAATAAAAGCTTAAAAGTTACCAATGATTCTAGAAAATGTGATTTTAAGAACATGAATTGCGCTTAAATTATTTCCACTCCATTTCACCAGTCAGTACTTTAGAGCTTAATTCTAAAGAACTTTCTTCTGCTAAGTTTGGATACTTCTCTTTTAATGCTGCAATCACAAATGCAGAGTTTTTATGCTCTTTCAAAACCTTATCGACATCGACAAGATACTGATAAGTAAAGTCGATGGCTTTTGTTCCAGAAGGAATTTCACCCATATAATGCCCAGGAATTACAGCATGTGGGCGTAATCGATTCATTTGTTTCACAGTTTTACGCCATTCATCACGTGCTTCTGTTGTTTGTGTATCAGCAGTCCACAAATGAATACCTGAAGATAAACCTACACCGCCCAAAATTGTACGATTGCTTGGAACCCAAAGATAAGAAGCATATTTACCTGATGCCTTAATCTCAATTTTTTCACCTTCTAGCTCAATCGTTTTATCTTCAATTGCACGAGGAACAACAATTTGAGACGGTGCACCAGCTTTTAAAATTGGCCCCCAATAGGCAAACTTACCATCTTTAGTTGCTTCAATGTGTTGAACGACTTCAGGCGTTGCAATCACTTTTACATTTGGAAATGCGTGTACAAGTGGTTCTAAGCCAAAATAATAATCTGGGTCACCTGCTGTAATTATAATATATTTAAGGTTTTTACCACTGTCCTGAATAAGTTTAACCAAGTTCTTTGCATCGTTGACACTAAATTGTGCATCCACAAGCACAGCATCTTTTTCACCAGAAATCAAAGTCGATGTAACAGGGAAAATGCCTTGTGCTTGAGGGTTATAAATTTTATAGGTTAACTCCGTTGCAAAAGCTGAAGCACTCAGCGCCATTGAACTTACAAGAAGTGATTTAAGAAGTAATTTCATATTATTGTCTCTCTTTAAAATTAAATTACGCTTTAAGCAATTGCTGATCTATAAACTGAACGAAATCCTGTGGTTTATTGTAAAACCTATGTATTGGTATCGTATTCATTTCGCCAGATTGATTTTCAAACACCAATGTTGGAAAGCCCTGTCCACGCACATGTGCTAACAATTGACGTGCATGATGAATACTTTGATCCATAAGGTTCTGATCCACTGCATCTAAATATTTTGACCATTGCTCGTCATCAATCCCTAACTCGAAAGCAAGTTGAGTAAGCACACTGTATTGGGTGACATTTAAACCTTTCTGATAGTAGCCCTGTTGTATTAAGTTTAAGAACGATAACATTGAGCTATGCCCTAGACCTTGATGAATACTCAGTAAAGCATGAGTTGCAGGGATAGAATTCATGATTAATGTCGTATCTTTGAGCAAACCATTTTTATAATCATCTCCAAAATCTACACCTGTGAGTTGATGTATCTGTTCATCATAATGAATGATTTGTGCACGCATTACTGCTGTCATTTGCGGTTGGTGATTTTCACTATAAAGCCCACCCAAATGTAGGCTTTGTAGATTTGGAAATTTTTCTTCGGCTGCATTAATTAAAGGTAATGCCCCATAGCTCCAGCCGCAGATAGGATCGATAATCCAATGTAAAATTGGAGAAGCCATAAACTTACTCTCATAAATAAAAATATGATTTGAAATATGCGAAAAACAATATATTTCAAGCGATATTTGCTATAGTAAATAAGCCAGTTACTTTTTGTAAGTACTTACAAAAAAGTAAGTGTTTTTTATCTTGGAAAGTTTATGAATACTGATGAATCTTGTTTAGCCGCAAATGTATTGTCAAAAAATTGCCCCTCTAGAGTTACGCTTATGCATTTAACCAATCGCTGGGGAGTGCTCGTTATGTTTAGTCTAAGAAAAGGCACCCATCGATTTAGTGAATTAAGACGAAGAATTGATGGTATTAGTGAGAAAATGTTGACTCAAACTTTACGTGATTTAGAAAATGATGGTTTTATCGTTCGTAAGGAATATGCCGTTATTCCTCCACATGTAGAATATTCATTATCTGCAAAAAAAGGCGTTGAAGTTGCTGAAAAAATTTATGACTTAGTTGATTGGATTGAAAAAAATACAAATTAAGTGGGTAAGTCATCAACGTCTGACCATAATCAAAATTCATATTTAGAGTCAGTCCAAGCTGCAAGAAAGGCACCGAGATTACGCTATTTGGGTTCATACTTAGCACACTCAATATCGATATCATCTTTTCAAATAACTAGAGACTAAAGGTCGTGTAGAGCGAGTGAATAGAAAATGCTTCAGCATCATCTGATTAAAAGAGATGCCCCTGAAAGGTATCAGTTCAACAACATAAAAAATCCGCGGTTACCCTGTTTTCATTGAGCAGTTTAATCGTAAGTTTTTCAAAGTAGCCTCTAATCCTAAGGACTACAGCGTTCTATCACTACCCTCACTCAATTTTAAATGGTCAATAACATTCTCTGTAAGCTCCCAACTTAATCATCACCCCGAAAGTTGGACATACAGTCCAATTTAAAGGCTACATTTTTATGTCAAAACTAAGAAGGACACTCAGGAGATGCTTTCAACTGCTTACACAGTAATTCGGTTTACTTCTAATTTAGAGCTTTATTCATAATCAATAAATACTTTCAGAGATAAAAAAGGAACCTAATAATAGGTTCCTTTTAATTTATGCAACAATTAATTCAAACTGATGATTAAGCACATTGTTTAGGCTGTACCATATTATTCACGGCTAAAACATCTGCCAAAATTTGATCCGAAAGTAAATTTTCAGCTTTAATTAAAGCTAAAACACTTTGACCTGACTCATTGGCTTGTTTAGCAATACGTGTAGTCGTTTCATACCCCAAGTATGGATTCAACGCGGTAATAATACCAATTGAATTTTCGACCAATGCCTGACAATGTTCAGCATTTGCACGTATATTTTCAATACATTTATGTTGGAACATTTGCATCGCTTTGCCTAACAAATCAATAGATTCGAACAGTTTAAAAGCAATCAAAGGCTCCATGGCATTCAACTGTAATTGACCCGCTTCTGCTGCCAAAGTAATTGCCAAATCGTTAGCAATAATTTGAAAACAGACTAAATTCATTGCTTCTGGAATAACTGGATTAACTTTACCTGGCATAATTGAACTACCAGGTTGACGTGGTTCTAAATGAATTTCATTTAAACCTGCGCGAGGACCACTCGATAATAAACGTAAGTCATTCGCAATTTTTGACAGTTTAGTGGCTGTACGTTTTAACAAGCTAGACAATAAAACGAAATCACCCATATCTGAAGTTGCTTCAATTAAATCAGGTGCGCTGCTAATATTTCGCTGCGTAATTTCTGATAATGAAGCAATCGCATACTCACGGTATTTAACTTCAGTATTGATGCCTGTTCCAATTGCAGTACCGCCCAAATTCACCACACTTAAAGCATCAGGCATGATTTGATTAAGTCTGTTCAAATCGCTTTGTAACGTATTTCCAAAAGCGCCAAATTCTTGACCCAAAGTCATCGGTACAGCATCTTGTAGTTGAGTACGACCCATTTTTAAAATATCAGAAAACTCATCTGACTTATGTTTAAAGCTTTGAATTAAATTTTCAAATGGAGTATTTAATTGAGCTATTGCAGAGATTAATCCAACTTTAATTGCTGTTGGATAAACATCATTTGTAGACTGTGACATATTGACATCATTATTTGGATGTAAATATTGATATTCACCTTTTGAATGTTCCAAATACTCTAAACCTATATTTGCAAGAACTTCATTGATATTCATATTGGTTGAAGTACCAGCGCCACCTTGAATCATATCGATTGGAAATTGATCATGATATTGATTATTCAAAATCTGTTGGCAAGCATATTGAATCGCATTATTTTTATTTTCTTCAATTTTATTGAGTTTAAAATTTGCATGCGCACATGCAGATTTAACCATTGCAAGTGCTTTAATAAAAATAGGAAATTGACTTAATTTATTTTGACTTAAATTAAAATTTTCTATTGCTCTTAAAGTTTGGACACCATAATAACAATGAGCAGGAATTTCTTTATAACCTAATAAATCTTTTTCAGTGCGTGTATTAATCTTAATGTTCATTTAAATAGACTCTGAGTAACAATAAATTGATATTAGAGTGCAAGCTGTTTTTTTTCTAATGTAAAAAGATATTACTGCATGCATTTTTTGCATAATAGATTATAATTTATAAAAGTATGCGTGAAGGATTAATTATGACCTTAGAAATTAGATGGATTGAAGATTTACTTGCACTAGAGCAAGAAAAATCCATTTCCCAAGCGGCGGAAATACGACACGTCACACAATCTGCATTTACGCGTAGAATTCAGAACATTGAAAATGCGTTGGGTTTCCAAATTTTAAAACGATATAGTAAAAATATTGATTTCACAGAAGCTGGTCAAGTCTTACTAGCATCTTCAAAAAACATACAAAATCAACTCACTACAACTATTAAGTATCTAGAAAAGAATGTTAAAAATAACGAATTAACGGTCAAATTTTCAGTATCTCACTCCTTAATCACGCAGTTTTTTCCTCGCTTTATTCATGAACTATCAACCAACATGGAGGATCTAAAATTAGAAATTATTGCCGCTAATCTAAAACAAGGGATGCGTTTACTTAAAGATGGTTCGTGTGATTTTTTAATTGGTTATTGTGATCAAAAAACCTTACAACAACTCGATCTTTCTTTTTTTGTATTTCATAAAATTGTTGAAATGGAAATATTACCTGTAACTACATTAAATAATGATGGCACTCCTAAATATTCATTAGATCAACCCTTCCCTTTGTTGGCTTATAGTAAACAAGCATATTTAAGAAACTGTGTTGATGAAGTGATTGAAAATAAATTAGATTATCGAACTTTATACGAAACAGATAATGCTGGTGATTTAAAAGAGTTGGTTTTACAAGGCTTAGGTATTGCATGGTTACCTAAATTATTAGTTGAAAAAGAAATTGCTGAGAATAAATTAAAAGTAGTTGATTGTAATCAATATAATTTATTTCAAGATGTCTATATTATTAGGCGTGAAATGGCATTCTCAAATAGAATTAACTATATTTGGAATACGCTAACAAAACAGGCTGAATAAATTTACATTTTGTTTATTTAATCAATAATTACTTAACTGTTATATAAACACTTCTGTGTATTTAATGTGCAGCACAAAATTAATACTGATGTTTTCTTTAAATGACCTAAATAATTTTAGGTCTTTATTTTTTCTATTTATGAATAGTTAACTTGAAATATATCAAACTTGATTTTTACATAGTAAATACAAAAATAATAAAAGGTGATCTTTAGAAACGTCTAGCAATATAAATCTATGCTAATCGTTTTAAAAATCACCTTTTAAATTATTTAAGTGGTTATTTCATTGATTTTATATAAACCTTGCTGAAGCACCTTAACTATTATCAGCTAATCGATTCACAGGAACAATTGTATCAACAACAACGCCTTCTTCTTCAGGAAGATCATGCTTGTTACCTTCCGTACGGGCAATCACCGCTGTGGCAATACTATTTCCAATCACATTGGTCGCAGTACGTCCCATATCTAAGAATTGATCAACAGCCAGAATTAATAAAATGCCTGCTTCAGGAAGTTTAAACATGGCAAGCGTTGATGCAATAACCACGATGGATGCACGAGAAACACCTGCAATTCCTTTACTGGTGATCATCAATGTGAGTAGGATTAAAGCCTGCTGGGCAAAACTTAAATCAATGTTATAGGCTTGGGCAATAAATAACACTGCAAATGCCATATACATCATAGAGCCATCGAGATTGAATGAATAACCCAATGGAAGAACGAAGCTGGTAATACGTTTTGGCACACCAAATTTATCTAAAGCTTCCATGGTTTTTGGGTAAGCTGATTCGCTACTGGCAGTGGCAAATGCCAACATGGTCGGTTCACGCACTACTCGCATCAATCTGAAAACATCTTTTTTCAAGAAGATATAACCGAAAGAAATTAAAATTGTCCAAAGGATGAGCAATCCAACATAGAACTGTCCAATGAAAATACTGTAATCGAGAATTAACTTAGGCCCTTGAATGGTAATGGCAGACGCAATTGCGGCAAAAACTGCGATAGGTGCAAAAGCCATCACATAATCTGTAATGCGGAACATGACTCGGCAAAGTTCATCAATAATTCGGCCAATTACAGTAGCTTCGCTTTGATGCTGAACATAAGCGAGTGCTGAACCAAAGAAAATTGAAAAAACGAGGATTTGTAATATTTCATTATTTGCCATCGCTTCTGCAAAACTACGCGGAAAAATATGCGTAATAAATGTCTGTAAGCTTAGGCTGGTGGCACTTACACCCACATCTACAGCTTCTTTCGGGATACTCAGGTTCATTCCAGATCCCGGCTGGAATAAATTTGCTAAGCCCATCCCAAGTAAAAGGGAGATAAATGATGCACCAATAAACCAACTCATCGCTTTTAAGGTAATCGATCCCAAAGAAGATGATTTCCCCATTGAGATTAAACCAGAAACAATCGTTGCAAACACCAAAGGTGCAATAATCATTTTAATTAATCTTAAGAATACATCTGTAACGATCTTGAAGTATGCTGCGATTTCCGTTGTTTGTGCAGTCGTTAAAGTACTATGAAAGGCCCAACCAACGAGTATTCCCGATATCATCGCGATCAGAATATATTTGAGCAATTTTTTCTGGTTCATAAAAATAGTTCCTTCTTTAATCTTCTTTGCATCAAGTTTATTGCTTTTATAGCAAGGCATTGATGACATTCCATGTTGATCAATTTACGTAGGCTTTGTTCTAGGAGCTGGGTGCAAAATCACCGATTAAGCAATTAACTGCGGCAAGTGTTACTTTTTTTTGAAAAAAACGATAATGCAAAAATTAATTATGGCATGCAAAAAATGCATAAAATTATTCTTTAGACTTACTTTATAACTCAATCCTAAAAAATAGAGACGATAAATAAATGGAATATTCAACAAATTTTAAAGAAAAATTTCTAGGCATTATGGTTCGGGGCAAAATACCCGTTCGGAAAGTAATCTTACATTTCGAATGTGTGTATACGTTCGATTCAACAATGGAAAAATTCCACTGGGGCTAAGCAGATTCCTAATTATCTCTAAAATTTTTTATAGCTAAAATAAAGGCTAGCAATGGAAATTCATCAATTTGCTTGGTTTTCTTGAAAAAAATAAATCTTCCTAACCTCAAATCATTTCAATAAAAGTCTTTTTATTTTTTTCATATTGTAGGCTTGATCTAACATCCCTCTTTTCAATCAAGCTAAAGCCCAACCGAGGTTGGGCTTTAAAGTTTTATGTTCTTAGTTTTATCTTCCAATCATTATAATCAAAAATTAACCACAATTTGCCTGTGTAATTTTCTTAGAAACTGGATCAATCGTTACTGTAATACGATTTGAACGATAGTCCATCGTCACTGGCTGACCAGGTGCAACACGGCGAACAATTTCAGATTGAGTTTTTTGTTTAATTTGATCATCCGTAAGAGTGGATTGACCTATTAATTCCTTAGCCTTTTCAGGTAAACATTCTTTTTGACTGTCTCTGAAAAATTTCCATTCTTCGATAACTTGACCATTTGATAAATGGCAATAACCCACTTGACCATTCGCTTCATCTTTGATTTCTAGTTTTCCACCTTGGCTAATACAATACTCACTCGCAGGATTTGCTATACCGACCTTTGGTGTATCAGTGTTTTTGTTTTGCATAGCTGAACATGCTGTAAGAGAAGAAATCATCAATCCCAAAAATACAATTTTTTTCATCATTTAAAAGTTCTTAGCAAAATATAAAGATATCAAAAATAGATAAATTATCAATTTCTTATTGTTTAAAATAAAAAGTCCAAGAACTGAATCCTGTACAGTCCAGAAATCAGTTCTTAAAAGCCGCTTATTACCAGCATAAATTTTGTTTTAAGCTATCGTCCATAGATGATAGAACTCTTGAATATCGGTATCCAGAAACTCATCCGTCGTACTATCGTAATTAAATTTTTTGTCATCCAACAAATATTCATAGTTCAACTTAGCCAAGTAATTTTTTAAATATCTTTTGAAATTCCCAGCCTGTTCAGGAAGTACATTTTCTCCATCCCAAAAAATCATAGTCGTCTCTAATATAAAAAAGATTAATGTTGAAATTCTACACAAATATGCAATTAATATCAATCTATTAAGGATAAATGAGACTTACATCACCAAATAGTTAATATCTTATAACTTAATTTTTTATATTTTCTAATATATTGTTAAGAATTTCTGCTACTTCTTTAGTGGTTTATTTAAAAATGGATGTCAGTCAGCTCAGAAATTGGTTGGCATTTTTCTTTTTAAATTCTAGATATTATGTGATTCACTCAAGCATCATCCGCGACCTGAGCAATAAAGAAAGTATGACTTTATATTGCAGCGTAAGGAAAAATGAAAGTTAAGGAGTTTATTGCTAAAATCCTTAACTAGATAGGCATTAAGTTGTCCGAATAGCTTTGTGTACTAAATTGCGCTTAAGGCTCAACGGCTACTTATAAACACTTTTAAATTCTTTATAAATTAGCGCTTCCTGACCATCTTTATACACATAACGTGAAATAACACCTTTATCTGTATAGATATTCATTAAAATTTGATTTGAACCACGTAAATTATTCATGAGGTTAACAGGTGTAATAATACTGTTACGTGAACGATAATTTCCAAGAACAAAGTCCTGCTCTGTCTTGCCTACAGGGCTAAATGAATAAGATTGCTGTCCATTGTCAAAAATAACTTTCTGAATATCATATTGAGTTTTTGTACTATTCAAACTCACTCTTAATTTAAGTAAATCTTTATGTGATTCATTCCAGCTGACCGTTACGATGGGACACAGTTCATTGGGTTTGCAAATTAAAAGCCCTACTGTACTGACATTTTCAACATTCTGCGTTGTTGCACAGCCAGTCATAAGTACAGAGCCAAATACCAAGGCAGCTAGTTTTTTCATCATATAGAAAATTCCTGTTGTTTTAACCTTATTTAACCCGAATCGCGGATAAAAAAAACTTGAAAAAGATAGTTTCTAGAGTCATCAGTTGAGTGACCACACCAAACGCACAACTCTAGTAACTATAATACTTGCACCATATATGGCTCATACTCACTTATTTTGTGTTATTGATGACTTTTTTCAGAAGTTCAAGTCAATTTATTGGAAAACCTTAGCACAACAAGATAAACGCTTGAAATTTCGATCATCTTAGCTTTCTGTTTCTAAAATTATGTTTATCTCTATTTGGTATAAATACACATAATTCAACAACTTTAAAGCTTTCTTTGCCTCATTAACACAGTATAAAACTAAGCAGTTTAAAACTTTACCATGTTACCAACGAATGATCTATCCGCTTAATGAGCGGGTTCCATTTATGACTTGTCTTTATCTATTGAGTGAGGACTTGTAGTCTTATCTCACTCTAGAGTTATCAGTATCTCGTTTTTGGCATGCTCTCAGCCCAAGTGAGAAAATTAAATAAAAAATAGCTAAATATTGAATAATATTAGTAATAATTTACCTGTATCTTTTATTTCCACCTGAAGTAATACAATAAATACCTCCTTTTGGACCTACACAATTGGTAGCTCCAGAACATGGACAACTTCCACCATACAAACTAACTGAAGGCTTAATTTTTTTTGAAGATTTATAAGTGTTTCTAGTACCCTTAGTTGAATAAGAAGAATGAGAACTTTGCAGAGAATTTATATAACAGCCACCACCTGAGCAAAGTAAAGTAGAAGAAAGCCACTTTGGTGATTCTTTTTCCCTAGATATTCTTTCCCATGTACCCTCTCTATCATAAATAAGTACCAATTTCCCTCTATTTAGGTGACCAATAATTTTTCCATCAACTGGAGCATTTCTAATATTAATTTTTTCTGTATTTACATACTTTTGTGCAATGGGATAGAACTCATCAAATGTATTCTCTACTGTATTTGATTTTAAACTGGTAGACACATCACTATCTGTACCTACTGCTAAATTTTGAGAAAGTTGCCCAATTCTGTCTTGAATCAATTCTGCAAAAGCCATTGTTGAAATGGCCCAAACCTAGAATCAAACCCAGAAATAACTTTTTCATTATTTTTCCCTTCCCAATTTTATAAATTAAAACAAAAGGCTGATCTTTATAATAGAAAACCACCCGAAGGTGGTTTTCACTAGATTTACACATTAAATTGAATATATTTTTCTATTTTTGGGATGGTGAAAACAGCTATCTAAGGTGAGTTTAATTACCTGCCCATCAATAACGATTCTATTTGATGGTTGATAGATATTTCCACCAATATTTGAATCTAAACCACGATTAGGTTTTGGTTCATAAATTCTCTTAATTGTAACAGTATCTCCCTCATCATTAGATGCGGTAACTTCTTCAAGCTTGTAGTGATTAGACATAAATCTCCCCTCTTCAAAATACTACAACTATTAAATCAAAACTAAATGAATTTATTATGAAACTCATCACAGCCCATTTCTAATATTTTTACCGAATATTTATTACAATAAATCTTTTAATCACATTACTTCTTTTAAATTTCATACAATATTGCATAGAGCTTTCATAACTTATCTCTATGCAAAAAAAACCCACACATAGAAGAGTGGGCTAAAACTAAGAACACCTTGGAAGGCGTTAGAAACCACAGCTAGTTTCTGATTATCATTATCATTTATACAGAATAACTTTACAGTGGCAAAATATATCAAAAAATAGAAATAATGCCAACTAAATCATATTATTACCTGTTCTTAATTAATTATTTAGAATAAATAAAAAGCTCGATCTACTGACCGAGCTTTTGTTGCTATATAAATCGTAAAGTAGCTAATTAAAATCACGCTTATTCGTGAGGTTACTTTAAAGAAATTACACAGTAGTATTCTCAACCTTAACATTTTCATCTAACTGAGAATTTTTAGTGCTTTCATCAAACTGAGCGTTTTTTGGATTTTGCTTCTTATTCTTCATCTTCTTATAGCAATATCCCGCTGCCACACCTGCACCAATGAGAGCTAACAATTTCATCACTCACCTCAAAACAAAAAACATGGGAATACAAACCTATCACCCATTCTTATAGCTTTACACCTTAAATTAGATTATTTTTTGTATAGAATGTAATCTATATAACAAGAACAAAAAATGCTCTTGTCCCCGATAAAAATAAAACCACCCAATGATGAAATTAGATGGCTTTTTATTTAGATGACTTTCATTTTTGAATCATTGATTAATAAAAGTAATATCAGAGTTTCTTCCAGATCATATTGCTTACAGTATTGCTATTTTTAGCTTTACCTTGGACTTTCATTTGATCTCCTGAAGTATTTAGACGGGCATCAATACTATATACTCGTCCATCCTGTGGGTTGACCCACACTCCTTTGCTAAATTGTTGATTGCTGGCATCCGCAACAAGCCCTTTTAGCGCCTCCATTCCAAAAATCGGCTGATTCTTCAGTGTACCCTGACATTTAGTACACACTTCGGTCATGGCTGTACCTGGTAAAGGATAGTTTTTAGTAATGACAGCACTATATTGCTGTGTTTTTGAATTCTTACGGATCACAATATCTGAAATATAATAGCCAGTATAGTCATCTATAACCTTCCACGTACCAATTAACGGATCAACAGGCATAGCAGCTAATGGATTGATAAGTCCAAACAGTAGTGCAGCAGCACCAATAAATTTACGGTTCATAAGAAAGAGATTTACAATTCAGCGGGAAAAGAAGCACTGTTGTGCACAAAGTGCACGGGATTATAACAATTATTTTTTCTAAAAAAACAATATTTTCATTAAAATTAAATATATAGTTGATAACTAACTCAAGAAATTTAAATCAGAATATGGTTCTTTGAGTCAAAATTGGAATTTCTTTTGATTATCACACTATCTAATTACGATCAGACTAAAATAGGACAGCGCACGGTCTACAATTAACCAACTAATTTATTTAAAATAAATAACTTACAAATATTACTACAACATAAAAGGCCTATAACAACCCGTCACTTTAATACTATGGATGGTATTAACTCGCACAAGACTCACCTCGGTAGATTTTTAATATCTTCCACTATCCTTTTCAAACCTGATAAAATTTATACACAGCATAAAGACGTGGTGAACATATGCAAATGGAAACAGCTGTCATCTCACTAATCATCGCTATCATCATTATTATTCTTGTCACTATGTACAATAAAAAGCGCTGATCTAAGAAATTGGATTTATATGCCCACCTCGAGTGGGTTTTCTTTTATAAATTTCTATCTATAATTTATAGTTTAAAAATTACAATAAGTCTTTCTATGAAATCAAAAGTTTTAGCTTATCTTCTTCTTACTCTTGTATTCACTGCCTGCCAAAAGCAACCAGAACAAAGTCCCCTATCTGAACCAGATAAAATGGATACTACTGCAAAAGTACAATTTGAAACGTCAGATAAAATCATTAATGAATATTTAGATCAGTTAGATTCATCAACTACACCCATTGAAGAGAAGACAAAAATTTTATGCAAGGACTACCCATCCGAGTACAAAACGAATTACATACCGAATCTGCTTAAAATAGCTCCACAAGACTATACAGAAGCAAAATTACTTGCTGATTTAGATATAGCTTTGAACTATTACAAAGAAAAATTAAGTATAAGCTGTGAAAATAATTAGTTATATCTTTAAAAAATCCGTATTTACTAACAGTTTTTTTTCATTTGATTAATATAATGTATTGGTTAATGCATCCATCAATGACGCTTTAAACATTTGGCCATGTGAATAGCCACCGATTTTGTAGACACCTTTTAGTTATATAAAGCTCTGAACAAATTGGTTGGAAAAGCTTAGACCGTAACGGCGATGGTCAAGCCTGCGATTGCTTGCCAGAGCGAAGTGGCAAGCAGTGTCGGAAGAAGAAAAAGTAAGTGAAAAATAAAAAAACTATAAATTGATTAAGTAACTTTATACTTTTTTATTATGTAACTTCGTATTTCAAGAATCATTCTTATTTACAGATCTGGTAATTTTAACAATCTTAATTATCTAATAAGCAATTAAAAAATAAAGACTTTAAAAAAAATTATAACTTAAATTATAAATCCCACTCATATTTGCACAAAATTCAACCACATAGTATTTTAAAAAACTGTGAAACTTAAAACATCCTAAGAACTAGAGGCAGAATAAATTATAAGTGAGAATCAAAAATGATTGAATGGTTACAAAATGAATTAAGACATAGCCCCGAAATACTATTGTTTCTATCTTTAGCAATCGGTTTTTGGATTGGTCAATTTCAATTTGGAAAGTTTCAATTCGGTGGTGTAGCTGGTTCACTTCTTGTTGCTGTTGTATTAAGCCTAATTGGTGTACCTATTGATAATGGCGTAAAAGCTATTCTTTTCGCACTTTTTATTTATGCAGTTGGATTTGAAAGTGGTCCACAATTTTTTAAGTCTCTTGGCCCACAATCAATAAAAGAAATATTATTAGCTGTATTCATGGCTGTTACTGGCCTTCTTACCGTTTTAATCATGGCTAAACTTTTTAACCTTGATAAAGGTTTAGCTGCTGGTCTAGCTGCTGGTGGTATGACTCAATCAGCGATTATTGGCACCGCAGGTGATGCAATATCCCGACTAGATCTCCCTCTTGCAGAAATTCAAAAACTTCAAGCTAATGTAGCAATTGGCTATGCTGTTACGTATATATTTGGCTCGCTTGGCGCCATTATTGTTTGTGTAAACATATTACCTAAATTCATGGGTCGCGAAATTCATGATGATGCACTTAAAGCACAGTCAGAACGTCTAAAAGGCGCTTTTGAACTCGCCCCCGGCCAAGAGCTTGCCGTGCCTGAAATTGTTGGTCGTATCTATAAAGTCAAACAAGCTTCAGGTAAAACCATTGCAGAAATTGAGGCAATGGAATCCAGCATTACAATTGAACGCCTTAAGCGTAACAATCAATTTGTAGATGTCTCTGCAGAATTGATTTTACAAGATGACGATGTGATTTTAATTGTCGGGCGTCGCGCAAATGTCGTTGCAGTATCTGAAAAAATTGGCCCAGAACTCCAGTCCTCTCAGGGCATGGAAATGGTCATGGATACGACTGATGTCATTTTAAGAAATTCAAAATATATCAATCGTACGCTTGGCGATGTTAAAGCAAATACACCGGCTTATTTAAAGCACGGTATTTATGTACTTTCAATTAAACGCAATGATGAAGTACAAGTATTGAATGATGATACGGTGCTACGTCAAGGTGATGTTGTAACGGTTTATGGAACAAAAAACGACCTTGAACGCTTAATAAAAGAAGCCGGAAAAGCCATAGAAGAAAGCTTAAAAACAGACTGGATTTTCCACGGCGCTGGTCTGGTCGTTGGCTTACTTATTGGTTTATTTGTCATTCGTATTGGCGGTGTTCCTCTTACACTGGGTGCAGGCGGTGGTGCTTTATTATCAGGACTTTTATTTGGATGGTTACGTAGTCGTAATCAAGTGCGTGGGAATATGCCTTTGGCCGCGTCTCAACTTTTAAAAGACCTAGGACTGGCTGGTTTTGTTGCTGCCGTCGGCTTACAGTCTGGATTACAAGCGATACAAACTATTAAAGAAAGTGGCCTCTCGCTATTTATGATTGGTGTAGTAGTGACACTTGTTCCCCTCATTCTTTCAATGTTTTTCGCCCGCTATATTCTCCGTTATAACAACGTAGCCGTAATGGCAGGTGCAATATCAGGTTCACGCAGTGCAAATCCAGCATTTGGTGCTGTACTTGATAAAGCTGGAAATTCAATTCCTACAGTACCATTTGCAATTACATACGCATTGGCAAATGTATTTTTAACTTTACTTGGCCCACTCATTGTAGGTTTGGCTTAAATAAATTGATCTGACTTAATAAATTATCAGCTTTACTATCAAGGAGACTCCTCATGGGGAATGTTGATTACACTAAATATTCAAAACTCAGCCCATTTGAACTTAAAGATAAACTCATCGAATTAGCACAAAGTAAAACAGACAGAATGATGCTTAACGCAGGTCGAGGTAATCCTAACTTTTTGGCAACTGTTCCGCGCAGAGCCTTCTTCCAACTTGGTTTATTCTCTACCACAGAATCTGAATTTTCCTTTTCATTTATGCCTGAAGGCCTAGGTGGATTCCCACGCCCTGTTGGATTACAGAGCCGCTTTGATAATTTTATTTTGCAGAATCGGGACAAACCTGGCGTTGTTTTTTTAGGGAAAGCTGTATCTTATATCCGAGATCAGCTTGGTTTAGATCCAGATGCATTTTTACTTGAAATGGTTGAAGGGGTTCTAGGATGTAACTATCCAGTTCCTGATCGAATGCTAAGAATTAGTGAAACCATTATAAAAGAATATATTTTACGTGAAATGGGCGTACAAGGGATGCCTAAAGATGGTTTGGATTTATTTGCGGTCGAAGGTGGTACAGCCGCCATGGCATATATTTTCAACTCATTAAAAGAAAACAAAATTATTGCGAATGGTGATCGTATTGCGATTGGCACGCCAATTTTTACACCTTATTTAGAAATTCCAAAACTCAATGATTACCAACTTGAAGAAGTACTAATTCAAGCTGATCCAAACTTAGATTGGCAATATCCAGAGTCTGAGCTAAGGAAACTGGAAGACCCGTCCATTAAGGCATTTTTTTTAGTCAATCCGAGTAACCCCCCTTCAGTCAAACTCAGCGATGAAGGTTTGGCAATTTTAGCGGATATTGTCAAAAAACGTCCTGATTTAATTATTCTGACAGACGATGTCTATGGAACATTTGCTGACAATTTCAAATCACTGTTCGCAATATGCCCGGATAATACAATCTTGGTCTATTCTTTCTCTAAGTACTTTGGTGCAACTGGCTGGAGACTAGGTGTTATTGCTCTTAGCAATAACAATATTCTTGATAAGAAACTAGCAGACTTACCTAATAAAGATAAAAAAGAACTTGAAGAACGTTATTCCTCTCTAACTACAGATCCAGCTAGCATTAAGTTCATTGACCGTCTTGTTGCAGATAGTCGTAATGTGGCATTAAACCATACAGCAGGGCTATCAACTCCACAGCAAGTGCAAATGGTTCTTTTTGCCTTATTCAATCTAATGGACTCTCGTCAAAGCTATAAGGAAGCGGTCAAATCTGTAGTAAGAGAACGTGATGCTGCACTTTATCGACAGCTTGGTGTTGATGCTCCTCAGGACCCAAATGCTGTTGATTACTACACTCTCGTTAACTTAGAAACCACTTCACGTACACTGTATGGTGAAGAATTTGCAAATTGGGTCATGAAAAATAAGAACCCAACAGAACTGCTTTTCCGTGTAGCAGATGAAACTGGCGTGGTTTTACTACCAGGTTCTGGATTTGGTGTACAACACCCTTCCGCACGTGCGTCTTTGGCAAATTTAAATGAGTTTGAATATGCTGCAATTGGCGACTCTTTAAGGCGTTTTGCAGAAGAGGCTCATAAGGAGTACTTAATATCCAAAAAATCAAAAAGTAAAAAATAAAGTCTCAATGAATAAAGTATTTTATAGGTAAAAGCCCTCAAATGAGGGCTTTTACAATTAGATCATATTTTCACTTACAATCATTATATTTAGCAACCACATCAATAGCCCAGAGCAAATCAACTTTTCCTTGACCTGATTCCAATCTCTGCGGATCTTCACAAGGTATACCCTATCCGCTTGGCCATACCTTCAGAAAAACTCTTTAACAACTCTTTTTCTGAACATATTTTCTACTATTTTCAGCATTATAAACCTAGGAATAATACGAGCGAACTGAGCTGAAAAATAGTTTCTTTTTCCTGGAATACAATATAGCTGATTACGGCCTAAAGCCCTTATAGCGGCATCAACAACTGTTTCTACTGTTGAAACTGGCATTCCATCTGTATCAGCATTTGCAACTTGAGCAAAATTTGTTGCAGTATTGCCAGGACATAATGCCAAAAACTTTACTCCTGAATCAAGATTTTCTCCTGCAATTGCTTCTGTAAAATTAAGCACAAAAGTTTTAGATGCTCCATATATAGCAATATAGGGAAGAGGTTGAAATGCGGCTATTGATGCAACATTAATGATCAATCCTTGTTTTTTTTCAAGCATAGCTGGTAAAAGTAAATAGGTTAATGTGACTAAGCTATTGATATTTAATGCCAGCATTTGATGATAACTACTTAAAGGTTCATCTAAAAATTTTGCCCATTTTCCAAAACCAGCATTATTAATTAGAATATCAATTGTTATACAATTTTCTCTTAAATATTCTGTTAATTTATAAACGGCATTAGCTTCAGCTAAATCTAAGATAATTACATAAACATTAATGCCATAAGCAGTTTTTAACTCTTGTGCTAGATCTTGCAGTTTCATTTCAGAGCGCGCAGTAATAACTAAGTCAATTCCATTTGCCGCAAGAGTTCTAGCAAATCTCATTCCTATACCAGATGATGCCCCTGTAACTAAAGCCGTTTTTCCCTTAAATGATGTCAATATATTCATGTTTTGCCGTCTCTGTTTGTTCTGGCAAGTAATATAAACCTTTACCCTAAGGTGAGAGTCAAGAGTCTTTTTAAAAGAATCTCCTGTTATCCATGAATTTTTTCAACATCGTACATTTCTGTAAGCTCTTGCTCTAAGTAAAGTAAATCTTCTTCTATTCTTTCTAACTCAGCCTTTTTCTGCAAAATTTGCAGATGTTTATCTTTAAGAAGCTGTTGAGCTATTTCTAGTGGAAAGCGCTTTTCTTGCGCTTTAACTTCTGCCAGTGCAGCAATTTCCGCAAGACTAAAACCTACGGTCTGCGCCCGCTTAATCATTTTAATTAACTGAATATCTAATTGTTTATAAAAACGGTATTTACCTTTACGCTCTGGTGCTGGGATTAAACCTAAGTTCTCATAATGTCGAATCGCTTTTTGTGTTACACCTGTTACCAAAGCTAATTTTCCAATATACATCCGTCTATCTCTTCTTCAATTTGTAGGTGATAAATATCATTCTGTCATTCCTTCTCTCGAGCTTCTCAACTGCTTTTAATTTTTCTTAAGACTGTGTCCCCGATAGATATTTTCACCACATCACAGTCTTTTCTTAATGGGCAAGGCTCACCCTTTATCAAATTTTCAAGCATCGCCTGCATCTGTTGCAATTGCTCGATTTTTTCCTGAATTGCACCTAGCTTATCCTGCAAAATTTCCTGAAACTGTTCTGCTGGAATCTCACTTTCATTGACTAAATCAATGATCTGTCTGATTTCGGCAAGAGTAAACCCCAAATTCTTCGCAATCTGTATTAGTTGTAACTGTTGCAGGGTTTGTTCAGGATAATCCTTATAGCCATTATTGCGAACTAATGGCTGAATCAACTTCATTTTTTCATAAAAGCGGATTGTATCCCGGCTCATATTTATCTGTTGCGATAGTTTGCCAATCAGCATGTATAAAGTCCCTTTGCATTAATAATTTTTCAAAACTACTTGACCATAGAGTGTACTCCATACTTTAGCTTAAGCATGAACAATTCAATAGAGTACATATTCATGCAAATTTCAAATCAGACAGCTCTTGTGGTGGGGGCAACAGGATTTATCGGTAAATTTTTAATTGCACGCCTGCTTAGCAACAATGCTCAGGTATTTGCCCTATGCCGTAATGTCGATCAGCAAGCCCCACAGCTTCGACATTGGTTGACAGATCAAGGCATTGCTCATCAACAGTTAAATTTTATTCAGGGTGATGTTACTCTGCCGAACTTAGGGCTGTCCAAGCAGGACTGGCAGCAACTCAAAGCCGTCAATTATCTTTACAACACCAGTGCCTTATTTGCATGGAATTTAACAATGCAGCAGGCTAAGGCTGTTAATGTCAATGGGCTTGAACTGTTATTAGACAGTGTTAGTAAGCATTGCCAGTTAGAACGAGCAGTACACCTATCAGGCTATATGTTGACCCTGAATGAGCATTTGCAGGCGGCTGGCATCTATCGTGATCGTATAGAGCATACCGATTGGTCACAGGTCTATGCTAGATTGGGAGCGTATGAAGCATCTAAAATTCAAGGGCATTTCACTTGGGTTAAACACGCTATTCAATATAATACCCCATGGACAGTTATCCATCCTGCCACTGTCATTGGCGATGAAACAACTGGGGAAATTCCGTCTTATCAACCAATTGCACACCTTATCCAACAATTAAAACAAGGAAAAATGACAGCTATTCCTGGAACAGCACAGCACTACCTGCCATTAGTGTCGGTAACAATGTTGGTTGATGCTATAATTCATGCTGCCCAAGATCCAAACACGCTTCAGCAGGAAATTCTAGTGGCTAATCCTGAGCAAGTTTCCTTTCAGGAATTGATTCAGCTTATTGCACAACAATTACATCTTAAGCCACCACGTCACTTTATTTCGCTGAAGTTACTTAAGCAGGTTTTAAAATGGCGATGGTTGGCACACAAACTGGACATGTCTGCTGAAATGCTAAATTTCATTAGAACGGAACCGCTCGATTTGGAGCGATTTATCGCATTGAATCAACAATGGAACATCCCAAATACCGATATTGAAAGTAAAGTAAAAAAGACAGTGATATGGGCTAGTCAATTGAAATCTTAAACAGATTTTTATACTTAAATAGGCAGGTATAACCTTTAAATTTTTTTAAATTAACATAATGCAGCTTATATGAGGCGCAAAAAGTGAGGATCTACTGTCCTCGCTTTTTGTAATGACCATTATGTTAAATGGAGAGCTTTCTAGGATATTTCCTTAATAAATTCAGCTGTATTTATAGGAAAATTATCCAAGTTTTTTTGCTTAAACCAATATGTAAAGTTATCTATTAATTTATTTATATCAAAATCACGGCATATAAATAAAATGCCTAAATACTTTATTCTGGCCATATTCCTGCCCTTCCATAAACTTATAAAAATCATTTGATGCTATTATCACAAATGCATCACTAACACCCGTTTCTATGTCTGATTCAGCAGTTAAAAGTAATCGAAACATTTTTATTCCACCAGTTTATTAAAAAACTATATCATTTATAAATGTCAATATATTTTATATTAGACATAATAACTACTCTATAAAACATAAATACCAAGTTTTAGCGATATTCAAATCATATTAATTTTTATTAAATCAAGTAGCTATTTAATAGCTAAATTAATTTTTTATTTTATTTTTTAGGGCAATATTATGCTTGGTTCAAAACGCAGTATTTTAGCAATATTAGTTATACTATCTTCATTTATATCTGTTTCAACTTCAGCATCTATGCAAATTATTCATAGTCTAGATTTTCCTTCTCAGTCCCAAAAAATAACAAATCAAACCAAAAGTGTTGCCGAAATTAAAAATTGTAAAAATAATGAGGAATGCAAAACACTTGTGGTTAAAACTACTTCTAAATAACTAAGTTATACTAAACAATGTGTGAAAATTTATTCTTTGAGTAATCGACTTGCGAAATATGAAAATTTTCTCATTTTTGCAAGTTAGTTAAAGTTTTTATACGAATTTTCCGACTGAGTTAAAGTCGGTAATACTTGTAAAAAAATATTATAATTTTTGGCAAAAACCGATTTTATATACATGATCTGCACGTTATATATCGGTTTTACCAAAGCATTATTACGCTATTTTTCATCCAGTATAGGTCATCACACTTTTTATTATTCACCCTTATTGTATTTTTTAAATATTACAAGACTGTTATAAATTTGCTAGTATGAATGGTAATAACTCAAAAATTAAAAATAATAATGACTACTTTAATTACCATAATGAATAAGCAAATCACGCCAATCGTATAAGAAACAGTACGCCAAGGTTGAATACCACCAAGGTAAGTAATTGTATGAACAACTCTGGCGATAGTGAAAATATAAAATAACCACATAGTAAGCTCATAGCTTGTATTCAAGATGATACATAATCCACCTAACACCCAGAATACAGGAATATTTTCTAAGTCATTTAGCCATGCTTGATTGGCTCTGATTACTTGCGGAAGTTCTTGAGAATGCGCTACGACTTTAACAAAACGAGCATCTTCAATATTTTTAAAAGCCTTATTTTTTATTCGATAAAATCCTTGATAGCAAGATATGGCAAACATTTTAATAAAAAGTAATATAGAGCATAGGGCGTATACATATAAAAGGTTATCCATACAATCATGATCCATATAATTTATTAAAAGCTTTAGTTTTTCATCCTAACATTATTAATATTGTTTTTATTACAATTTTTAGAAGACACGTTAATTGAATGAATTTGCAATTCATACCCTGAACACGAACCGTGACATACACTTTTATTTAAATCGAATGAGCTGTGCAGCTATCACTTACATAAACGCCGTTCTACTGTACTAAACTCTGGAACGGCATTGAATAAAATATTGATGCTTAGAAGAAAATTTTAAGCATCTTGTATAAGGTATATCGTATTAATTTTAGCTAAATTAAACTTTTTGATTAATTTTATTTTCAATTAAATGAGTTACTAATTGAGTCATATATTGATAGGTAAATAAATGAGAATGAAACTTTGCCAGACCTTCTAATCCTAAAGTTAGGCCTATAAATTGCCAAGCCATATCATCAAAGTTTTCATGATGATTCTTTAACGGTGCCGATTCCAATATTTTTTTTACAGACTTCTGCCATTCTTCAATTGCTATTGAAAAAACTTTATTAAATTCAGGACTAGTTTGGCTATTTTGTTCAGCATCATTCCACAATCGAACGTAAGGTAATTCATCTTCTGATTCAGTAAAACCTAGAGCCAAAAGTATTTTTTCAGTTAAACTTAAATTATCATCTATTTCACTGATATCTAAATTCTTATAAATGAGCTGCATAAATACTTCACACTTTAATTCTTGAATCGTTTTAAAGTGATGATGAATAAGCCCTACAGACAAAGAAGCTTTTTGAGCTAAATGACGTACTGTCAATGTATTCAAACCATCATCTAATGCGATTGTCATAGCAGTATCTAAGATCTGTTTTTTTCTTTCCGTTTTACTTAAGTAGCTCATTTTCTAACACAGTCATTCACAACATCATCAGCATATACAAGTTGCGTAAAAAATCAAAAAATAGTATAAAATTGAACACATGTTCAATTTTATACTATTTTTATGTTTTTACATCCCAAATGGTTCATTTTAGCCATTGTCGTGGGGCTTTATCTTCCTGTAGCTATTGATGCAACTGTACTCCACATCGCTGTACCTACATTAAGCCAAGAATTGAAAGCCAGTACATCACAACTGTTATGGATTATTGATATCTATCCATTGCTGATGGCTGGGCTTATTTTAGTAATGGGCGCTTTAGGCGATAAAATTGGTTATCGAAAACTCATGCTTATGGGCAGTATCATTTTTGGTATAGCCTCAGTGCTAGCAGCACTCTCACCTACCGCAAATTTTTTAATTTTTTCAAGAGCTATATTGGCCTTAGGTGCATCAATGATTATGCCTGCCACTTTAGCTTGTCTACGTCATACATTTATGGATGAAAAAGAACGAAACTTTGCTCTAGGAATGTGGGTTATGGCTGGGGGAGCCGGTGCCGCTTTCGGACCTTTAGTCGGTGGTTTACTATTAGAACACTTCTATTGGGGATCCGTGTTTCTGATTAATGTTCCTATTGTTTTGGTTGTGACTGGATGTATTTTAAAGTATCTGCCTAAACAAAATTTTATACATGGAAAAAAATTAAATATATTAGATGCACTAATACTTATAACAGCCATTCTTTTAGTAATTTACAGTTTAAAAGCAGGCTTAAAAGAATTTGATCCTCAATTCATTCTTCTTGGGTTTATAGGGGGTGTACTCGGTTTTTTATTTGTAAAAAGGCAGATTAAAAGTGATCAACCACTATTTGATATTAAGCTATTCACATCGAAATCTGTGAAATATGGTTTCACCATTTCAGTTGTTGCTATGATTGCACTGGTAGGATTTGAATTACTTATTTCCCAAAAACTACAATACGTGTATCAGTTTAGTCCATTACAAGCTGGCCTATATATTTTACCATTTATGATTGCAGTCAGTGTGGGTGGCGTGATTAGTACACCTCTTCTAAATAAGTTTGGAGCTAAAAGAGTTGCAGTATTTAGCTTAATACTGAGTTCTGTATCTATGTATTTTTTATCAGTTGTTAATTTTGAAACTGAATACTTATTTTCAGCTTTTTGTATGATCTTATTAGGGCTAAGTATTCTATGTGCCTTTTTAGCAGCTACATCAGCAATTTTATCAGGAGCACCTATTGAACAAGCATCATCTGCTGGTGCGATTGAAGGAATGTCCTATGAGTTAGGAACAGGTTTGGGTGTAACAATCTTCGGCTTAATGGCATCTTTTTTCTACACAAAAAATGTGGATTTTTATCATTTTTTTAGTGCTGATCAACTAAAAACAGCTGAAAGCTCTATAGGCGGAACTTATCAAGTTCTTCCAAATCTATCAGCAGAAAGTGCAGATCTCATCATGAAATCAGCCAATTCAGCTTTTGTTATGGCTCATAGCTCTATTTTAATTTTTTCAAGTTTAATACTTTTGTTTCTTGCTATCTTTATTTGGATCTTTTGGCGGGAAACTTCCACTAAATCACTATCTATTTAACAGAAATGGCGACTATACAAAGTACACTTACATATTAATTTAATTATCAATTACTTAAAAAATTTAAACCAACCTCAAAATAATAAAAAGCCGACTCATAAATAATTCGGCTTTTTTATGTACAATTCTGGAATATATTACCAATAAAATTGATTAATACTTAATCAATTTTACACTTTGTTGTGCATTATTAATTCATTAACTGTTCAAACGATCCCCAATTTCTGCGGATAGACCTTGGGGTAAAATTTAAGCAATTTTGTACGCTTTGGCGCACACCAATTCCCGCCCTTTGCGGCTATACCATCTTGCTACAATTTCTTATCATAGGGATATAAAGAGCAGGATGCTCCAGATAAGAATAACAAGATAAAGTACAAGGATTGTGAGGTACGACAAGAGTTATACTTAAACATCAAATACGAAAAACCACGACAGGATGTCGGGGGTTTTTATAATAAAAATCAATTTACTAAGAAATTTCTTATGAAAGTATGGATGAGTAGTGAATCAAGTAAAGAAGTGTTAAATGAAGAACAGCTCACACAATTGAATGTTGCTCGTAATTATGTTGAGAATTTACTGAATAATAAATTTGAACATAAGTCTTACGATATACCTTTAGATAGTTGGGACTGTATTACCATAATGATGGGTTCAAAAGGTTTTGAAGAACGTATCATATACTCGTTCAAAAGAAAAAATATGGATTTTCGTTTAAAAATAAATTACATGGATTTTAAATCAACAGATGATTTAGGACGCCAGAAACTTATTTTTGAAATGATGCTAAGAAGCTTAGATTTGCTTAAAATTAAATTTGAAAAAGTTAAACCTAAACTTAATCAAAAAGTTTATGAGGAGCTTGAAAGACTTAAAAAAGATTTTTTAGAAATTGCGAAAATTGAATAAAAACTAATTTTTTAAAACACATTTCTTGAGAACTTATTTATTTCCTCAATAAAACTCTCTGAAAAAACTTTACCTGTTTCTATATTTAAATCAGCTATAATCAGAAGTCAAACATGTTACATACCTTATTCAGATTCCTACTGATCAAATGAGTCATGCATCTGTCTATCAGGCTGTACAGCTCAATTAATGTAATCACATCACCACTCGATTACTAACCTACCCAAAAAAGAACTGTTCTTTACTTGGCTGACTCTCACAGATTTCAATATATCGATTGCCTTGTAAAATGTTTAAAGCAAGCCCATAAACCCCGTCTAGTTCTAAGTCTACACGGGTAAGTTAATGCTTACTTGCATATTCCACTGCTTCATTGTCGAAGAATTCTTCTACATGAGTAACATCACCATTTTTATCGGCATAAGATTCAAGTGTTCTGAATGCTGGCGGCAATGCTCAAATAATTTTTTTGATTTTTAAGTATTTAAGTTTCTTGGTTTTTCGAGCTGTAGCAGCCATGAAAAAGCCCCAATAAGTGATTATTAGGGCTTTTTTGGCAACACAGCGCTGTGCAGGTTTTGCAGTGTTCCAAATATTCGCCTGAATTGTCAATTCCTAAACTGCAAACTAACGTTCCAAACAAAGTTACACGCATTCTTTTATTATCCAATAAACTTTGAAATATAGCTTTGTACAAAAACACCTATCTTAAAAATTAAATTCTTTTAATAGATTTTGCCAATCTTTCAATATGTTCATGAATTTCATTAACGGTATGTGCCGCATAACCTATGAGTACGGCAGCTTTTTGACATGAAGTCTGACAATATCTTGATAAGGGTTGCACCGTCAGGCCTACTTTTGCACATTGAGCAATAAAATCTTGCTCTGTCCAATTTTCTTTAAGCCAACATACCAAATGAATACCAGAATCAGTGGGTTCTACAGTTAATACATCGAAAAGATAGTGCTGAATTGCCAGAATTAAGGCCTGTTGACGTTCATAACAAGCTTTACGAACTTTACGCACATGCCGAGCATAATGTCCATCCTGTATAAATGTTGCCAGTGCAACTTGCTCAAGATAGGAACTACGGGTATCGGTATAGTATTTTGCCAAACTAAAAACACCAATTAAGGCTTCAGGAACAACCATAAATCCAAGTCTAAATTCAGGAAACATCATTTTAGAAAATGTCCCCGAATATATCACTCGTTGCTGTTGATCTAAGCCCTGTAACGCTTGAATTGGATGTGTTCCATAACGAAACTCACTATTATAGTCATCTTCAAAAATCCACTTTTGCTGTTGCGTGGCCCAGTCCAGTAAAGCCAAACGCCGAGCAAGACTGAGTGTGCCGCCAAGCGGAAATTGATGTGAAGGTGCGGTATAAATCAGTTTACTTGCTGAATAGTGCTGAATAATGTCAGGGATTTTCATGCCTTCATTATCACTTTCAATCGGCTGTACGGTCGCCCCAAAACTACGAAATATGTTTAAAGCAGCATCATAACCGGGTTCATCTAAACACACTTGGTCGTGTGGCTGTAACAGCGCATACGCCGCCAAATGAATAGCCTGTTGTGTCCCATTGACAATTAAAATTTGCTGTTCAGTACAATTTAATCCTCTGGTAGATTGAACATATTGGCAAATTGCCTGACGCAAAGGCAGATACCCTCGTGGGTCGTGGAATTGTCCTAATTGATAATAGGATTGTCGCCAAGCTCGCCCCAATAATTTTCCCCAAAGTTGATGCGGAAATAAATCCACACAGCCCACACCAACATGAAACATTTTCTTTTCTTGGCTAGATAAATTCTGCTTGTGCCAATGCGGTAATAAACGGGCGATATGAGGGTTAATATTGAGCGTTTGCGTCGGTTGATGTACAGCATGTGGTATATCATTTTGAATTTGAATCAGTTGGTCAGGAATAACATTCGCTACATAAGTGCCTGAACTGGGTTTGGTAACTAAATAGCCTTCATCTAGTAGACGTTCCAACGCTGCTAATACCGAATTACGGGAAATCGACATCATTTCTGCCAAAGCACGGCTTGAAGGCAGTTTTGTGCCAGCAGACAAGTGCCCCGCTAAAATCGCATCACGTAAAGCACAATACAAACCATCCTTAATCTGCTGCCCTTTAGGCAAAATTAAATGCGGAAAATAAGCGGAAGTAGCTGTTTTCATCGTCAAACTGGTACTTTAAAAAATATCAGAAGTGTATCTTACGACCATACCATCATTAAAAATACACTCTCCCCCTTTCATTGTTGAAATATTTTAGGGGGATAAATTTATGTCTGTTCGGCACTCATTTTTTCATCGTCTTTCCCATGATTTACTGCCTCCAATCATGGCAGGCTTAATCTCGGTGATTGTCAATTATGGCGGTACATTTATTTTGATCTTCCAAGCTGCACAGATGGCTGGTCTTAGCCCTGAACTTACTGCCTCATGGGTGTGGTCAATTTCTATCGGTGTTGGTATAACAGGCATATTATTAAGCTGGTACACACGCGAACCGATTATTACCGCATGGTCTACCCCTTCGGCAGCATTTCTAATTACGGCCCTTGTCACCGTGCCATATAGTGAAGCGATTGGAGCCTATTTACTTTCTGCCTTAGCATTTGTGGTTTTGGGGATTACAGGTTATTTTGAAAAACTGATTCGTCTAATCCCGATTGGGATTGCATCGGGTTTACTGGCAGGTATTTTATTACAGTTTGGCATTGCTGCCTTTACCAATATGACGATTGATCCATTATTGGCGATTTCATTATTTTTAATTTATCTCATCACCAAGCGTTTTTCTGCACGATATGCCATTGTTAGTGTTTTGCTATTTGGTTTTATTTTCCTGTTGCTCCAATCACGAATTAATTTTGCTGGATTTGAACTAAAATTGGCATCGCCTATTTTTACTGCTCCTGCTTTTTCTATCAATTCGGCATTAAGTATTGCCTTGCCTTTATTTTTAATTACCTTAACAGGGCAATATATGCCAGGTTTATTGATCTTAAAAAATGATGGTTTTAAAACCAATGCCAAACCGATTCTCACCGTGACAGGTTTAGGTTCCTTCTTGATGGCACCATTTGGTTCACATGCGTTTAATCTTGCGGCGATTACAGCAGCAATCTGTACAGGTAAAGAATCCCATGAAGACCCATCAAAACGCTGGGTGGCAGGAATTGCCGCAGGTGTATTTTATATTTTGGTCGGGATTTTTGGAGTGACATTGGCAACAATATTTGCAACATTTCCAGCTACATTTATTAGTACATTGGCAGGGCTTGCTTTATTAGGAACGATTGCAGGAAGTCTTGCCAATGCCATGAATGATGTTGATAGCCGTGAAGCTGCTTTAATTACCTTTCTTGCCACTGCCGCCAATATCACACTATTTGGGATTGGTGGGGCATTTTGGGGATTAGTTTTAGGCTTAATGGCTTATCTCGTATTAAATGGTAAACTTAAAATTCTTGTTTCTTCATGATTTTATAACTAATTCTAAATTATGATCAATTCACAGCATATTATTCTTAGTATGCTGTTTTTTTATCTATAAAGAGAAAATTCACTCTTAAAACTGGTACTGTACAAAATATCAAAACTGTATCTTATTAAAGTACCATACTGAAATTATGCTTGATGTCCCTATCTTTTTAAACAATTAAATGGATGTGTCATCATGCAAAATCAAGACCTTCAGATAATTCCCGTTCAGCAACAGGATTATCAACACTGGCTACCCTATTGGCTTGCCTATCAAGAATTTTATAATGTCAATTTATCCAGTGCTGTGACTCAAACTACATGGCAACGCTTTTTTGATGAAGCCGAACCAATTTATTGTGCAGTTGCCAAACAAGGGGAAAAAGTTTTAGGTTTTGTACATTATGTGATTCACCGTTCGACTTGGGCAACACAGGATTATTGTTATCTGGAAGATTTATATGTATCGCCCGCAACTCGTGGGCAACATATTGGTAAAAGCCTGATTGAATATGTACAAAAACAAGCAATTGCTCAACAGTGTGGGCGTTTATATTGGCATACGCAGGAAATTAATCATACCGCACAAAAACTATATGACTGGATTGCTGAAAAACCTGGAATAATTGAATACCGTATGTCTTTAGAATAAAAAAAAAGAGTCCACGAATAAGATATCGTGGACTCTTTTTTTAAAGCTATAGTTGGAAATGTAACTTACTTAAGTTCCAATACTTCAAGAATAAATTACAAAGCAATTTTTCTTAAAAAATGTCTCTGTATAAATCAAAAGGTCTACTCACTGTCGTATATTCGTCAATCACCGCAAGCTGTGTACGTTTTTGCGTACATAACAATATAAAGCTCAGCGATTTTTAACAATTAAGCTGACAAGTTTTTGGGCAATGGGTGCGCAGATCAATACACTTGGAAATGCAAACATCCACGCCACAATCCATGCTGACATCCACACTGAAAAAAGATTGTCGATAAAACCAACAGTCTTTAATGTCGTAATACCTGCGATCAGAAATGACATCATGCAAGATAAAATGAGTGGAAATAAAAGATTCACAGTCTTCACATAACCACTCCTTGATATGCATTTAGGCTTGATGCAAAATTTTCTCCAAACAATTGTGCTGTTTTAATATCACCTAAATCAAATGCATCTGCCGCACTTGCATGTTCAGCTTGTGCCATCAATCCAGACCAAGAACCTAGACGATTAGCCGCTTGCGCGTAGGGAATGCCTTGATGTTGTTCAGGTAAAATAGGATTGCCCACCCAGATCATACCGTGCTGCATACAGAAGGTGAAAAGTGAAATAAGGGTTGATTGCTTATCACCAGCGGGGAGTGATGAGACGGTAAATCCAGCTGCTAATTTTCCTTTAAAGCTCTGTTTCTTCCATAAGGGACCTGTAGCATCCATAAGTTGTTTTAATGTTCCAGAGACACCACCGAGGTAAGTGGGTGTCCCCCAAATTAAACCATCATATTGGGTCAGTAATTCAGGGTGAGACATCAGTTGTTCTGCGGTGAATAAATCAATATCTATATTCTCAATTTTGGCTGCTCCAATTTGAATTTGTTGAGCAATAAATTGGGTATGTCCTTGACGGCTATGATAGATAATGGCAATTGATTTCATGGTTTAGTCCTCAGTTAAAAAGATTTAATAATTTAGCGGTGAGGAATAAACCACACCCGAAAATACTGTGATTGATCAAGCTTTTGATACGATTGATCAATGGTTGTGGTGTTTTAGATGCTGCAAAGCCTGAACCCATAGCAGGTTGCATGATGAAGAAAGGGATGAGCACGCTAATGACCCCAAATAATAAAGCTGAATAAAATTGAGGTTGCAGTAACCAAGCTTCCCCTGTGATGAAGATGAAACCCAATGCGAATAGGATCCCAACACTGTAATGAGCAATCCAGCCCAATACATATTCATGTTGAATCTCAGGACTTCGTGCAATTGACGCGTGGATAATTTTGCCGCGGAAAATCCATCCTACCCACCGACCAAGGAATGCAAAATTTAAGGTTGGAATATTCAATCTTTTTAATATGAATAACCAAATATCCATGATTAGTGTTGCACCAACCCCTAGACTCAAAATGTAAAGTAGTAGTTTAGAAATATTCATTTCATCACCCTGACCTTTTCCAAACAAAACCTGATAGATTGATTGTGCAAGTTCAAGTCAACTTGAAGTCAAGAGGTATTTATGGATATTGGTGAAGTTGCAAAAAAAGCAAAGGTTGCGCCATCGACCTTGCGATTTTATGAAGAAAAAGGATTAATCAAATCTATTGGGCGACAGGGCTTACGTCGTCAATATGCAAAACAGGTACTAGATCAATTGGCATTGATTGCATTAGGGCGAGCGGCAGGATTTTCTTTGGATGAGATTGTCACGATGTTTGGACAAGATGGTCAACCTGAGCTAGATCGAAAAATGTTGAATGATAAAGCAGAGCAAATTGAGCAGATGGCACGACGACTCCATTTTATTAGCGAGGGGCTCAGACACGCCGCAGTTTGCCCCGCTGAAAATCATATGCAATGCCCAACCTTTCAAAGTTTCCTAACTACTGCGATTGCAGGCGAATATCAGCCAACTAAACTTTAGTGATATTTCTTGGATGAAATCTAGTTTTATTCATGGGCTAAAACTTAACATTATCCTCCACCAATTATTCCATGTATCTCCCTTCCTAAACCGCTTGTTATTACATGAGCCATAATCAATACCTTAAATTTTGATTAATAACAACAACTTGCTGAGATCTTGGAGAAGTTAGATATTCTTTGGCATTAATCTTTGACGATGTAAATGAGGAAACTAAGGAGCTTATCCAAGTAACTATAGAACCAACGCCGGCTTTCGGACAATACGTTTTCCTTAAAGCAACATGGTCGGACAAATCCATACTGTTCAATTTCATGATAGACTTTTTAGCGATTGGGAATTTCTTGATCAGCTTTAAGGCATTTACTTTTGTTTTGCTATAGACCCCTTCCGTTTCATTTAGATATAAATCTATGGCATCAGATAGTCTTATGCTTTTCTCATGTTGATTACCGTTCAAAATGTCTGGGTTGTTCTCAATTTCGACTTCACGTTTTTTGACCCACTTTTCAGCAATGCGCTTTGTAGTGAATGTTTTACTTTCTCTAAATGCTGGATAGTCTTTGCGGTTTATTCGTATTTCGGCTCTGTATCGTAAAATCCCGTCTGAGAGTGATCTTTGAACTATTGTTCCCATAAAATTTACGCCTTTCGTAATTTTTCCATTATGGGGCAAATTAGGGGGCAAATATAAACACGTTCACACAGCAAAATCGGTGTTCACACAGGTTCAAACGTGTAGTAAGCTATCAATCAAATTATTGTTTTTAATATGAAAATTGTAAATTACTGAAATTTAATATTATTAAGGTTTAAAGGTGTAACTTATGTTGAAGTGGTTTTATTTTCCAAATAAAAAACATATAAAACAACAACTTAAAACATGGTGATTTCACCCGAGGTGTAAAAAAGGCGCAAAATTTAAAATTATGTAAAAAAGAAAGAATAAAAATGAAAACATGGCTCTACTTTTATATTGAACATACTGTGAAAAATGGAAAACTTTTTTATAAAGAATGCTGATGGGCAATTGGACTGAATAATAGTTATGTGATTTTGAGTAATATGAGAAATCAATGAATATACGGAACGTACATCTAATATGATAAAAACACTTCAATATTTTTTATGTGGAGCCATGATGGTTACCACTATTAATGTATTTGCAATGGATTGTGACGATTGCAAACCTAAAGGTATTTCTAAAGCTTCTATGCAGAAGAATCCCAGTGTTGACATCTCTGCACATGATCGGCTTTTCATAATTCAAGGTTATTGCATGAAATTTTCTTTTATTGAGCAGCAGATGGTAGGAACAACAATTAAAGAAATGGAAGGAACCCCTATTTCACCCGAGGAATTTTTAACTACGCCTGTCTGTCAACCTAGAGGCTACTCTAATGCGGTAAAGAGCCCAATGATTCATATTGTTGCTGATGACATTACAAAGCGAGAAGAGTTTCTACAAAATATCTGGCTCTATTATTCTAAAAAAAGAAAACAGCCCGAAATTTTTGATCATGCCATCAATACAAAAAATACAAAAGGAGAAACACTGTTAGATTATCTAGAAACAATGAAACAACGAGAATATTATCCTATAGATACGCAACAACTAGCATTAAAGAAAGTCATCGCAATGCTTTGCTCTCATGGTGGTGTATATGCAGTTAGAAAAGATATGCAGTGCCCATAATTAGGCTTAAGAAAATAATTTACAGGTTCTATCTCATTCTTATTTTGCGAATAAACCACTTTTGAGTAAATTTTATTTAACATGATGGTAATTATGCGAAATTATAAAAAATTTATTATAAACAGCATATTAAAACCACATTTTTTGATTTCAAATAAGGTGTATTATGTTAATTTCAGCCTCACTTAAAAGCCTCAATTTGCAGGCTCATATTGGGTTTAGGAAGATTTAAAAATGAAAAATTATGAATCTAAACAAGAATTAATAGATACAATTAAAAACTCATTTGATAAATATTTATCCGAATTTGATAATATTCCAGACAATGAAAAAGATAAAATAATTAAAGGTGTTGATAAAAGCCCCTCTCAAAATATTTCCTATCAGCTAGGATGGGTTAACTTATTACTAGAATGGGAGAAAAATGAAAAGGTAGGACGACAAGTTATAACTCCTAAAGAAGGATTTAAATGGAATAATTTAGGAGCTTTATATCAAGAGTTTTATCAGACATATCATCCGTACTCCCTTAAAGAAAAGAAAGCTTTGTTAGCTGAAAAAGTAAATGAACTTGTAGACTGGGTTAAAAGTCTAACAGATGATGAATTATTTCTATTAAATCAAAGAAAATGGGCCACAACACCTGCGAAATGGCCTGTATATAAGTGGATACATATAAATACTGTTGCTCCTTTCACTAATTTCAGAGTGCAAATTAGAAAATGGAAAAAACTTAGTAGTAACTCAATATCTACCCATTTAGCATAATGGTCGTTATACGAAATAGCCCTCAATTGAGGACTTTTACAATCGCACCATGACGTGCCTTACAGTCGTTGTATTTTGTCATTACATCAAAACTACTCCGCCCCAAATTAAGTAGAACTAATTAAATTCGTGGAACATTGATCAAATAGTAAGCGTGAAATACAACTATTCACATAAAAAGCTCATTCGAGGGTGAATAATAAGCTTTTAAAAACTAGCTATCATATTGATTTTATATGATAATTTAATTGTATTTCGTATAAGGTGTATTATGTTAATTTTAGGAAAATTAATGAACCTTATAATTTTATAACAGCATCTTCACTATGAATTAATTTGGTATTATGAGTAATTGCTATAATCGTTACGTGATTTTTTAAGCTACGCAGATGGGACATAATTTCATACTCTGTATCAGCATCCAAACTTGAGCTAGCCTCATCTAGTAATAGAAATTCTGGATCAGCATATAGTGCTCTAGCTATACAAATCCTTTGTTTTTCTCCACCTGAAAGAGTCATTCCTCTTTCTCCAACGACTGTATTGAAACCATCAGGCATCATTTTAATACGGTCTAAAATTTGTGATTTTTGAGCTGCTCGATAAATTTTATGCTCATCATAAGTTCGACCTAAACAAATATTATTCTTAATTGTGTCATTTAATAATATTACTTCTTGTGGAACAATACCTATTTGAGAAAACCATTTTTCACGATTAATCGTATTTAAAAGGATGTTATTTACTTTAATAACCCCATGATTAGGTTCAATTTGTTTTAGTATTAGTTTTAAAATAGTGGATTTACCTGATCCACTATCACCTGATAAAAAAGTTACTTTTCCACGTTCTGCTTTAAAACTAATATTTTGAATGCCTCGGCCATTTGAATAAGTAAAAGTAACATCTTCAAACTTTAAGATACCGAGATGTTCTTCATTTTGTGAAAAATCCACTGTTGATTGTTCTAAATTGTCATTTAGTTCGGGTTCATTCCACATTCGAGCGAAGGGCTTAAACTCTATATAACATTGATTAAACTCAAGGATACATCTTCCTATCATTTCGAAAGGTAGATTAAGCTGAAGCAATAGAGTATTAAATAGAACCAGATCCCCTATACTCATATGACCAGCTTGAACTTCAGGAATAAAGATATAAAAAGTAATAAGAAATTGAATTGTAAGAGCTAGACCAAACAGAGCGGCATAGTAAGTCCGTTTTACAGAATAAGACGTTAGACTTGTCAAAATTTGTTCAGAACCTTTTTGAAAACGCTTATCTATCCAAGAACCTGCATTAAAAAATCTTAAGGTATCCATCATAGACATTGCATTTCCAATCAGTTGAATATTTTTTTGTCTTTCACTGGTGGCTGCTTCTAAATATTGCTCTATACGTTTACTAGAAAAATATGACAATCCAATAAAAAATACCCCATATAGTAGAACAATAATAACAATCTTTGGATCTAGTTTTATCCCTAGAATAAGACATGAAAAAGCAATTTGTAATATTCCAGGAATAAAAGAAATTAAACTTAGCTGTACCACGTTATTTAAGGCAAAAGCTCCCTGATTTTGCATTGCCTGAATTTCGGTAGGGTTATGCGTAATAAAAAAATGAGAATCTTTTCGAATAATCTTTTTTAAAAAATTTGTAGAACTAATATAATTTAAGGTCTCAGCCACAATAACTGAGATGTAAGTTACAGTTTCTTTAAAAATTAAAGATAACCCTATGAGTAGAGCATATATAAAAAAACCGAAGCTTATACTTTCTATAGAATTATTTAACGTGATTTTATCAATAATTGATGCAAAGGTATAAGGAGCCAATACGGTTAGTACGGTGGAGATTAAGATAGAGCAACATAATAAAAATATATTTTTTTTTGAGTTTCCAACAAACAGTTTGATGTTTTCAATTAATGCATTTTTAACACTCTTTAAGTCATCTTTTTGGGAAGTGTACAAATTTCTCTCCACTTTTATCATGATTTATTTTAGTACACTTTATCAATAAATTCACAAGTTAGACACTCCATTTAACATAGTTCCCCTTATGTTTAACTAAAAAAACACATTAAAAACAATATATTAATATTAAATTTATTGAATTCGCATAAGTGTATTATGTTAATTGTAGGGAAATTTAAAAATCGATATTAAGTGATTTATTCAATACTTTTTGATTTCTTGTCTTTTAGACTAATCAAAAATAGCCAATAACATAAGCCAGGAAATAGAGCCATAAAAATGGTTTGTATATTCGTATACATCTTCCACCATTCTTCAGAAATTTCTCCAGTATGACTCCATCCCAAAAGAATAAAAAATGGTGTAGCAACAGCTAGAGAGCTTATACAGATAGTTAGTAAGTTAAGAGCGAAATAACGATCTAAAAGAATAGAGAGCAAAAAAATGAATAGTACAGTTAAAATACAATAAGCTAAATAAACAAGAGCATACCCTAAAAAAACCAAAAAAATGGAATATAGGCTGTATTCACGATTCATTATGATAAAGAACAATACTGCAAAGAAAAGTAATGGTAACGGAGCAAGTAAAAGAGCTTTTCCTATTTTTTCTTTTGAGTATTTCATTAAATTAATTCTCTTATTTACTCGATAAGTATTACCACTATACCGACTCTTGGACAAAGCTTTGAATCTGCCATTTTACATAATGGTACTTATACGAAATTATTCTGGAAATAGTTTTAAATTTCAGAAAGTTATGCTATAAAAAATTGGGACGCAAACCTAAAAAACCGACTTGGAAACAAGTCGGCTTTTTTATGTACAACTCTAGAACATATCGCCAACAAAATTGATCAACATTTAATCAAATTAAAGCTTTTGTCCATGTTATCAATTCATCCAATGCTCAAATTATCCCCAATTTCTGAGGATAAACCTTGGGATAAAATTTAAGCATTTATGTACGCATTTGCTCACAACAATTCCCGCCCTTTGCGGCTATACGATCTCACGCTTATTTTCTATCATGGGGACATAGAGAGCAGGATGCTCCAGATAAGAATAACAAGAGAAAGAACAAGGAATGTGAGGTATGACAGGAGTTATACTCAAGCATCAAATACGAAAAACCCCGACAGGATGTCGGGGTTTTTTATTAGTATATATACTAGTGTTCATTAACATCGCAACTACTAAGTAATGTATTCAATACAAATGCTTCACTAAGTAAGTCATCAAAACCCTCATGTTCAAAGTCATAAATACCTTTAACTAAAACAGTTAATTGATTTTGACGAGTTAAAATAAAGCTTAGGCCCAATACATCTACAGGATGATGAGCTCCATTTAAATATATAGAACCATCTATATCCCCTTGAGTAAATGTGAAAGAACTATTTGCTAAATCGCATAATTTTATCGAAGGTAAGTCAATATTATCTAAACGAATTGTTGGAATTAAGATCTGTTCTTGATAGATAAATGGTTCCATAAAGATATGGATAGATATTTCAGAATCTGTAGAACTAAAAATAATTGCGTGTTTAGCAATTAAACTTTTTATGTTAAATTTGCCCATATATGATTGATATAAATGAATTTAATCATCGATTATAGCTCAATAATTATTAATTGTATTTAATATAGAATCTCAACTACAAAAGAAATTTTATGTTAAGTAGCTGATCAAAAAGCCCATGAATAGAGCCTTTCGTATAAAGTGTAATATGTTAATTTTAGGAAATCTTAAAATTTTAATAGAGAGTAGAATTGGCCTTATGAAAAATATTTTTTTAGCATCTTCATTTTCTGATGTATATCTTGATTTTAAAAATAGTATTAAAGAATCTCTTTCTGGAAAAACTGTAACATTTATCCCAACAGCTAGTAATCCAGAAGAAATTACATTCTATGTTGATAATGACAGGTTAGCATTTGAAAAACTTGGTATAAAAGTTGAGGTCTTAAATATTGATAAAGAAAGTTATGAGACAATAGAAAACACTCTTAATAAAAATGACTACATTTTTATCTCTGGAGGAAATACTTTTTATCTCTTACAAGAATTAAAGCGTTCAAAAGCAGATGAAATTATTAAAAAACTCATAAATCAAGGAAAGCTTTATATAGGAAGTTCAGCAGGAGCTATTGTATTAGGTCCTGAACTTAATTATATAAAAAGCCTTGATGATTGTTCAAAAGCACCGAATTTAGTTGATACTAAAGGAATAGGCATTATTAATATTTCAATATTACCTCATTTTGGAGATGAACCTTTTTCAACGGTTACAAAAGATATATTCGTTAATTTTCATCAAAAATTAGTTCTAGTACCTCTCACCAATAAGCAGTTTATTTATATAAATTAGTTTTTTTAACATAATAGTGCTTATTCGAAATAGCTCACTATCAGTGGGCTATTTTCATTTCTCAAGATAGATTTCACACCTTTCAATAAACACTGCATTTACGTTCATATGTGGATCATTTTTCTCATCATCACACTGATCCACGGTCTTCAATTCATTGTCATACGCATAACGTTAGCTGGAATACTGCTCTGTGCCCTCTTCATAACTCCCAAGGTTTTAGGCTTTTTGATACTGAAAATAGAAAAATGCTGCAAGACTGGGCAAATATTATTAATAGCTGGGAATAATAGAAAATGAAAACATGGCTCAACTTCTACACTGAACACATTGTAAAAAATGGAAAGCTTGTAAAATATAACAGACTTTATTACTAGGTTTTTATTATCAAAAAATACGCGTATATTAATTATTCCCCCCTGAAAGGGGGCGTACCATAACAATAAAGAAACCCTATATTGACCTGCTTAATGCGGGCTTTTTTTTTAAATATAGAGAAATATCTAAACATTACTTATTAAAGTTTTACCCCATTTTCCGACTAAGTTGAAGTGAGTGACTATAGTTAATAGGGTTATCAATAAAAATTCCTCAAAATTCGTTATGAAATTTGACAAGGACATCCCATTGTCTACATTCCATGCCTTATTTGTGTTGTTTTAGCCAATAACGCAATCCATTGCTGAAACGTTAATAAACCCTTAGTTTGTATATTGATTTGGCTGCCTTTATGAAATGTAAATAAACCCTAATTTTAATCATATACTTACCATTTAATTGAACACTTTATAAACAGAAGCATAACAATCCTAAAAGTTTCTAAGCTCTATACTGAATCCACCTTGAAAATAACAACGCATGGAGAAAGCTATGTTTCGTTGGGCAATTATTTTTGCAGTGATTGCACTGATCGCCAGTTTACTCGGCTTCGGTGGCGTCGCAGGCTTATCGAAAGACTTTGCAGTTATTTTACTCGTGATTGCAGTTATTTTAGCGGTTATCGGTTTCGTATCTCGAGGCAAAGTATAACGTCTCCAAATTAGCAATAAAAAACCCTAAACATAAAGTTTAGGGTTTTTTATTGCTGCCAAAGATTATTTCTGTGGCTTTTGTGGACTTTCCGGTTGTTCATTTGGCTGTTTTTTAGGATCTGATTGCTGCTGTGGATTCTTTGGATTATTTTGCTGGTTGGGTTGTTGTTGCGGATTAGATTCTTGATTTGGTTGGTTCTGTTGTTGATTAGCCATTTTAGCTTCCATCCTATAGTTTTGGAATACGCTGCCTTCATAGCAACTTTATCAAGCTACTCTTTAAATTTGCTTATCCAACACCCTATCTGTATCAATTTGCGTAAATGTAAGTTGAATAAATATAGTGGGCTGATCCTTAACAAAACTATTTAGATGAGATTAACAATCATTACCTAAAACTCTTATTTAAAAAGCTCCTTTTCTAGCCAAATGTTACTTAATATTTCAACATTAATTGTATGGCTATCTGTTTTTTTGCCACACCTCGATATTTGGCTGTACAAGCCTAGTCTTTTATTAAACAAATTACATACCACAAATTGATTAAAGTGTGATCAAATTAACAAATCAGGCTGAACGTAGAATAGTTATGCTCCATTTTATTTTGCGGAGAAATGAGCCATATATCTGTAGTTAACTTAGAATCTCCTCAGGTCAGTACAGAAATCTATCCTATCAGCAGCTTGTATCTGAAAGGAGGTGTTTTCATGAAATTCGTGTTAAGCATTCTTTGCGGCTTCTTTTTTTTCGGTGGATTGCTTACTTCAAGTAATGTATCAGCGGAAAAGAAAGAAACAGTTCCTTGGGGCTGCGATGCTTATAGCTCACCTACGTGCTATTTCAGTATTCATTATAGCTCTGGTGGAAACAAAAACTTCACAATGAGTAGCGGTGAACGAGACAAAATTTCCGGTGTTGTACCAGATAAAGATCAATATTGTATGTGCGTAGGCACACCCACACCTACTGATCTAAACCTGTGCGCTAATGGATACCAAGGCAAATTCTGTAAAAGATATACAGTAAACCGTAGTTACAACAATTAATGAGCTCCCACCTCATGGTGGGTGTCATTTGTGTAGTCCCGGATATCTTTAATCCAACCTAATACAGACAATTTACCCGTGAGAGTTTTATCGGCTCGCCTCCGAAAAAATTCGGGACATCACAATGCTGAAAATATGAATTACCACTAAAATTATTATGCATACACTTCAATTTAATTAAAACCTAAATCATTTAAAATAAAAATAAGATATGTTTTATCAAGTAGTCAATGTAATTTATATTTTGAAAAATTTTAAATAACTTCATCCTAATTAATCATATATTTTTATTTAAAATCACGCATTTTACAATGAAAAAAAATGTCACATGAAGTGGGTAGCTTTATAATGATAAATATGCAAATTTATAATTAGCTCATTTTAAAAATGGATGTATTTAGCATGGCTAATCAAGAAAGTGATCAACATCGGCAACAAGAGATTGATCAAGAGCTCGAAAAAAAACAGCAAGATCAGCAATATCATCAAAACAAACAGGATCAGCAACAAAAGCAAGCTCATCAACAACATCAACACTATAGACCAGATCAACATCGCCAACAAAATCAGAAGGATCAAGAAGATATACAACGGCAAAAAGATCAAAAAAATCAGTGAAATGTTCACAGATGTATAAAAAAAGCCCCAATATCTTGATGAGGCTTTTTTTATACATATTTAAGTCTAATTCTTGTGGCAGCAAGCATCCTATATTCATAGTTATAATGATCTTTTATTTAAGGAATATCCTGCCACTCATCGACATAATCATATAAAAATTATCGATGAAGAAATAGACCAGAAATATGCTCTAATTTATAGGCCCAAACTACGTGTTTAGGTTTTTTATTTATACCAAAGATTATTTCTATTGTTCCTGCGGGTTTTCAGATTCTTCATCCGGTTGCTGTTGCGGGTTTTCAGATTCTTCATCCGGTTGCTTTTGTGGGGTTGATTCTTGCGGACGTTTTTCATCATTTGGTTCGTTTGGTTGTTGATTAGCCATTTTGATTACCATCCTGTAGTCTTGGAATACGCTGCTTTAGCTGCAGCTATACCAATTTACTCTTTAGGCTTTATTCCTCAACATTTAGTATGTTTCAACTCTCTTCATTGTAAATACTATAAATATAGATGATTGATCTATTGTAAAAGTTTTTAATATGTTTAACATTTATTACCGAAGGCCTATCAGATATCACATTTTTCAAACATGTAGATTTTATAAATATATGCCAAAGCCTATAATTGATGGCGCTACTTGTGGTCAAGTGTCTCTTAATTTTTTGACATCAACTATATGGCTATCAAAATCACAAAGTTGCCGCCCTGTTACTCTGTGATTCAGGGCGGCAACTTTCAATATACTGATTTAAAAAGACAAATCAATGGCATTTCATATAAGGTGTATTATGTTAATTGTAGAAAGATTTAAAAATCTAATTTATAAAAATCCTGAATAGTTTTAGCGCAATTTTCAATGACTGAGTCATTAACTTTTTTCCAAATTAATTTAACTTCAGATTGATTGTTTTTATCACTTATTGAGAGCAGTTTTACTTTATCTGGAAGAATTGTAGAGAATTCTTCAGGTACGATACAAATACCAAAGCCATTTGCAACCAAATCTAATTGCGACACTTTCCGTGAAGATATTCTTGATTTTTTTTGAAAAAATCCATTGCTTAAACAAAGATTAGAAGCTAGATAACTTAAGCCTCCACGTTCAGAATGTGGTGTAGAAACGAATCTTAAATCTTTTAAATCCCTGATATAAACACTGGTCTTATCATTGAAGTTTTGATCAGAGGCAGAGACTGCTACTTGTAAAGGAGCTTTATATAAACTTATAGAATTTATTTTATCTAAAGTGTGATGAACAGGAAGGCGAATAAAACCAATATCAATATCACCGCTTAGTATCGCCTCAATCTGAGCCTCTGAAGAAATAGTATTGATCTCTATATTAATTTTATATTGTTCACATAACTCATCCAATATTTGTAGTTTTCTTTTATCGAAGATAATACTACTGGAGTGGCTAACTTTCACAGTTCTATCTTCCCCTTGGCTAATTCTCTTGGCTAACTCAATTGAATTACTCAAATTATCAAGATGATTCTTTAAACTTTTATAAAGGGCTAATCCTGCAGAAGTTAATTTTATTCTTTTCTCAGATCTATCAAAAATACAAAAACCTAGCTCATCTTCTAAATTCTTTATTTGTCTGCTTAAAGCTGATTGAGCAATAAATAGCTTTTCTGAAGCTGCGATAAAGCTTCCTTCTTCAACGATACTGATTAAATAATTACATTGTTTAAAAGTTAACATATCTCAAAAATAGATAGATTGGTGTTTTTTCTATATTAGATTAGATTGTTGGATTCTTATATCTTTTCTTCAATAGAATTAAGTCCGGTCAAAGTTAAAATGGCTATTAAGAATAAAATTATTTTATTTACTGTTATGGTAGTTATCTGCTTAGCAGCTCAGTCTTATGATCATTACTCTGGGAGATTTTCTAAATTGGCTTTAGATCCTATAGATTTATTAATTGATTGACTCCTATATAACATAATGGTTGTTACAAAAGGAACATGGTGGCTGAAGGCGTAGGTTGTGTGGTAACTCCCTAATGGTTTTCAGCCACCTTTTTTCAAGTCAATTTCTTATCCACGATTCGCAGTTATTTAACCTAATAAAGGTTATATAGTTCAAAAAACCTATAACAAAAAAACCAATATAAAATATACAAACCTATCAGTAAAAACTATATCATAGTATTTGATACATCAATTATAGATATGAGAAATGTTAAAAAAATATAAACTGAGTCACTACATCTTTCCATTAATGCTCTATTATTTTTCTATGGATGCCATGGCTGCTATTAATGTATATGGTCCTGGTGGGCCTGCACCAGCTATGCATGAGGCTGCAAAGCAATTCAAAAATAAGACAGGAATTGAGGTAAATGTCACTGCTGGACCAGCACCACAATGGACTGAAAAAGCTAAATTAGATGCAGATATATTCTATAGTGGCTCTGAGGCTATGATGTCTGATTTGGAGTTAAAATTTTCTGAGCAGATTATAAAAGATTCTATAGAACCCATATATCTACGTCCTGCTGCTATTTTAGTCAGAAAAGGTAATCCAAAAAATATTAAAGGTTTTAAGGATCTTGCCAAACCGAATACAAAAGTTTTAGTTACACATGGTGCAGGACAAGTAGGTATGTGGGAGGATATTGCAGGTAGAACTGGGAATATTCAGTTAACGAAGTCCTTTCGAAAAAACATTGCCATGCATGCACCCAATACAGGAGTTGCCAAAAAAAATTGGGAAGAAAACAGCAGCTATGATGCTTGGTTAGTTTTTAATATTTGGGGAATTAGCAATCCCGATATCGGTCAAATTATTCCTATAGAGCCACAGTTGGTTATTTATCGCGATACAGGTGTTGCATTGACACAACATAGTTTAAAAAACCCTGAAGCTAAAAGTTTTATAGAATTTTTAAAATCCCAACAAGGTAATACTATTTTTAAAAAATTTGGTTGGACAAAGTAACTTATCTTTTCTAAAGATAAGCCAAAAATAGTCATGTTTGTTTTTAAATATGTATTGAAAAACGAAAAACCCCGACAAGATATCGGGGTTTTTATGGTCTAGCTCAGAATTAACATTTTTGAAATACAAAAATTATCATTAGGTGAGGAAAACTCTGTAAGGTGGAACTTCCCTTTCCCCTCGTAGTATTCTAAAGTCCGACTTACTAATTCGGTATAGAATCCTACTCCTCAATATGGGAAATTTTATTGATTTCAGCAATTAACTCAGGACGAGTTAGTTTATTTACATCTAGCGAGAATAAAGCATCTAAGCGTTTATTTATATGATCAACAGTCACTAAAAAAGCTTTTAGCTTTTCATCTTCAGGAAGGTCTAAATGTGAAGGGTCTGCTAATTTCCAATGGGCTTTGATTGCACCACCTAGATAAAGTGGACAATTTTCTTTAGCCGCTTGATCACAAACTGTAATCACAACATCAGGGTCATACTGTTCACAGTCATCAACATTTTTGCTAGATAAACCTTCAGTCGATAAACCTAAATTTTCCAAAGTCTTAATGGTTAATGGATGTAGCTTACCTGTAGGTTTAATTCCAGCACTGTAGGCTTTCCAACCTGCAGGTGCACGACTATTAAATAAAGCTTCCGAAAGAATGCTTCGACAACTATTTTCTGTACATAAAAATAAAAAATTCATCGGTATTACTCACAATGTATTAAGATATACGAATACAGTTCCACTTATTGACTTCTAACTAAAACAACATTCAATAGCTTGATTTATTTTAATATATATATAAAATCTTAACTAAAGAATTGACTCAAACGCTTCGTATAAACTAGACTTTGAATTGCTACAAAGCGCACTTTAAGTTAACAGGTTAAAATTAAAATATACTACTTATAGGTCAAGCTATGGAAACAATTATTATTCTTTTAATCTTGGCTATTATTGCCGTTCTACTCATCATATTTTATAACAAAAAAAAGTGAAAAATGGATAGGTACTGCTTTAGGATATCCGAATTCGAGCCTGTATATTACTAACATAATTATTATTAGTGAGTCATCTTATGGCTAATTTTTCTATCAAAGATCTAGATCAATTAATTGAAGAAACTTTGGAAAATGATAAAAATACTCATAAGATATTGATTGGATATAAGTTATTCTCTGAATTAATGAGTGATCCAAAATTTTCTGTAGAAGTCACCAATTCAGCTCTCAGCGCCACAAAAAGAAAATATAAAAAACTAAAAATAAAAGTAACTACTGATGAATACCAACTACATTTTGAATAACCTTTGTTTATTAAAACGCATTAGAATCCTACTTAACATAAGTCTCTCATACAAAATACTATCACCTAGTCTGACCCATTTCGATCTTCTGCTGTGCAAGCTTCGAGTAGTTCTGACTATGTTGATCAGCTTGCAAATAGTAAAGAAGTCGAGCAAACAGCAGATACAGTGATTGAAGCTGTAGTGACGTGTTTTATTGAGAAAATTTGGGTTTTGAAATTTAAGAAAAACTATGAAACTTTGATTAAATAGTAAACGTAGAACTTGGAAAATCACAAAGTTGCCGCCCTGTTACTCTGTGATTCAGGGGCGGCAACTTTCAATATACTGATTTAAAAAGATAAATCAATGGCATTTCGTATAAGGTGTATTAGGTTAATTTTAGGAATTCTTAAAATGCATGAATTAAAAATCGTTGTTTCAGTAATCTTAATCCTAGCTGTCTTATGGGGCATACAATGGATGTTTCATGGTTTTCCAACAGGAAATTAAAACACTATTTTCAGTTGATTTCGGATAATCGGTATTATGTTAATTTTAGATATTCTTAATTAGAAGCTTTGCATAAAGCCAATTATGCTAGGCTATTATGAACGTATAACAAATAACGAGTAAAGTGACTTAACACATGAACTATGAACAAGTAATTATTACGGGCAAAGGAAAATTAGCAACCGAGCTTTTTAACTCTCTGCAAACACCAGAGTTATTAAAGAAATCTAGTTGGAAAAATAACGAGATGGATAATGTCTGCTCAATAATTATTCATGCTGGGTCAGGAAGAGAACTGCCAGAGATAGTTAGTTTCTGCAAAACAACTAACTCTACATTGATTGAGCTATCAACAGACTCCGTGCTAGAAGGTGAGCAACAATCATTTCCAATAGTCATGTGTCCTAACACTAATATTCTTATGCTTAAATTCATGAATATGATCGCCAAATCTGGGCACTTGTTTTCGGGATGTGAAGTAGAAATTATGGAATCACATCAATCAAGCAAAAAGTCAACACCCGGCACAGCGGTTGCTATAGCCCAATCCTTGAGTGTTAATCCAAACCTCATCAAATCGGTAAGAGATCCAGAGGATCAGAAGAATCTACTTAATATTGAAGAAAAACATTTGCATCGTCATGCTTTCCATAGCATTCGTATTGTAGATGGTCTATGCCAAATAGAGCTTGAAAGTAAAGTATTTGGAGAATCACCTTATGCGTCAGGAGTTTCCAAAATAATTAATGCAACCTTTTCCAATGCTTTAGAAAACAGAACTTATTCTATAAATGAATATATAGAAAATGGCTGGGTATAACTAATGTCCTATCCATTTAACATAATGATCTTTATAATGAAATAGCCCTCACTTGAGGGCTATTTATCGTTCAAAATACTTCTTACACCCTTCTAAAACTCATCATTAATATTCATTTCAGGATCATCTTTTTCATCATCACACTGATTCACTGACACCAATTTATTGTCTTGGGCATAGCGATAGCCATTGTATTGCTCCGTGCCCTGTTTGAAACCACCTAGCTCATCAGCTTTCATTGATTGCTGAAAATAGAAAAAAGCTGCGATACCTAATACGGCCAATACTACATAAATCGCCATAAAAAAGGGTGTGTCCAATTTTGGGCATCCCCCTAGTTAAAGTTTTTCTATCGAAATTCCGACTAAATTAAAGTGAGTGATTTTATCTGCGTTCAAGATATTTAGCATAGAACCTGTATTGAGCTTTATTCTTCTCATGTATCCATTACTCTATGCCATTCATATCTATGGGAAAGTCAAAACCTTCGATGTTAAGACTTTTAATTTCATTATCTAAAAAATGAAATGACTTTAGTTCTTTGGCTGATTTTTAGATGCATGGATCTAAAAAAATTGTGTGATTTCATAGTTATTAAATGCTGAATTATTTCCTTTACTACTGTAGACATAATAATTCTCTCGCGGTAAATTAATAATAAACCTTAAGCCAACTTATCACTAATTATGTTAATTTTATTTTTTAAAAAAAGTTAGATATTCTGAAACCCCCTTAATAAAATATATTTCAATAGCTTACATTTTATTATAACAATTAGAATAAAAAATTTAATGTGAACTAAATCACATTAATTAAAATTATTGAGTAAAACAAAAATTTATAAGATAAAAATAAATGGTATCAATTAAAATTTGTGAAAAAATATTTAATTTTTTTCAAAAAACTAACCATCTCATGTTTATAAAGCACCAGATCAATGTTTATTTCATATTTATTTATTTTGGTGCTATTCTAAAAAATCATCCAATTTACAACAATAAAATATAATTATTTATTAGTAACTTAGTTAAATACGCACCTAAATTAGAGAAAATAAATATTGAACTAGAACACAAAATTAAGAAAATATTTAACCCTAGTCTCTAAATCTCGAATACAAAATGTAAATCATTAAGTTAAAACATAACTCACTAAAATATGAAAACACTTCTGATTATCAATCATCATTAATGCTATTTATTAATTTTATATTTTCCTTTAAACATCAGTAACAACTATTCCAAAAATATAAATTCAATAACTGAATAAATAAAATGTAACACCTAATAAATTTCAATATCAATTTTATATGTTATTACTATTATATCTACTGAGAAACTGAGTAGGTTATTTTTAATAACATAAGGTCCAGTAAAATGAACAATCTAAACCAGAAACAGCAGAATGACATTCAGCGCCAACACAATCGGCAAAACGATATTCAGAGCGACATTCAGCGCCAACACAATCAGCAAAATGATATTCAGAGCGATATTCAGCGTCCACACAATCAGCAGAATGGCTATCAACGTCAGCCAAACAGATAGATTTCAATACTTCTCTATCCCATCCAAACTTCAAATTAATAAGTTATTAAACATAATTGGCTAACTACTTATTAATCTACCTCTCTTTAAAATTCTTAAGCTCTTAGTTTTATGAACCCGGAGATTAAAATGAATACTAATCACCATCAAGATGAGCAGACTATCAAGCATGATTGGCGTACAAATTATACGAATCGTCCTTACTATGGCGAGATCCAATACGAATTACCCGATGTAGACTATGACCGTGATCTGCGTTCAGCTTATGAACTTGGGCAACAGGCACGAAATGAACGTGGTGAGAATGCCCAATTTGAAGAGTCAGAGAATGACTTGAAGGTTAAATGGCAAGAACTCAAAGCAGAATCCCGCTTAAAGTGGGAACAAGCAAAACATGCAATTAAAGATGCATGGGACAAAATTTAAATAAACTCTAGATTATGAGCCATATGAGCTCATAATCAGTTTAATAAATACTAAAATTAGTATTCGTTATAGGAAATCGCCCTCACCTGAGGGCTATTTCTTCTGGCCAGCTCTCACTCAACCTCATTGCATCAATTGCATGTCCATCTGCTTTTTCTGCCATTCCTCGATATTCTGCTGTGCAAGTTTCGAGTAACTCACTGTTGGTAACAGTGTACTCAATGATGATTTCTTTGGGAGCTGTGGACAGACGTTTGTGGCTTCGCTGAGTTGCTTTGACAACCCAATAGCAGCCAAGTCAGCACTACGAGCGGCAGCATTCGCATCTTGTATTTTTTTAATCGCATTCTGTTCTACCTCTATTATTTTTGCTGACCATGTTTGCATGATGGTGGCTTTTTCTTTTTGAGCTTGATCAATCGCATCTTCATAAGGCTTAATGGTTTTGGCCACACTTACATCTCATGCGGTTTCAGCATTGCGTAAATCACCAGCTAAAGAATTGCAGTACCACACATAACCAGTCATAAAGAGTAATAAAACTAAAATGATCCATTTATAAAACGGTGCTAAAAGTACATCTATCATGACATCCCCCTAACTTAGAAATAGAGCTTTTTCTTTAGCTCGTCGATTAACAAGCCCCTTTATTTCTTTGCCGTTGTCGTAGATCCAACGATCAAATTGAGATGCAGCACTAGAAAAATTGCTGTTATTTATTAGCGTTAACATCGTACTTTTAATAAAGGCAGTTTCACCAATGTTATAAATAAAGGATGCCAGTGCATCAAATTGATTCTGACTTACAGCGACCTTTACGTGTTTATCAAGACAAGCATCAACCCACAGGCAATCGTTTTTAAGCCAAATTTCTGCTTGTCCACGTGTACATACATCACCTTTCTTAACGCGCACACCATTAGGATATTTAATTGTTCCATACCCAATGGTCCATACGCCACCAGTATCCAAGTAGGCTATCAATTCAAGGCTTTCTGCTTCACGGATGATGGAAAAACCTTTTTCCGAAATATCACGCAGACCAGAAACTAAGGCATTTACTTTAAATCCGATAATATCTGCGAATACTGGCAGTCCATGCATTGCAATAACTTTATCGCCAGCAATCACTTGTGCATTTGATAATTTCCCACCAGATAAAGCACGAAGCCAAGAATATGCTTGAGCAACTTGTTGCGATTGATCAATACTCACTTGTCATTCCCCTTCCCTAGAATGGCAAAAAATGCAGCTTTGATTTCAGCAATAACTTCAGGTAAAGATTTGCCTTTCCACATTTCTACAGCTTGGTAAACAATACCGATCGCTAAAAGTCCAAATACAGCGAACATCAGCATGATGAAACCCTGATACATGGTTGAAGTCTTCAGCATTTCAAAATGCTCAATGAATGCTGAACCCCCATATAAGCTGACCGTTACACTGGCTGCAAATTTGCCAATAACACTGACGGTTACTTGGATTTTTCCCTTCTTATCAATATCCCCACTTAAGACAAGGGCAAGAATGGCCCCAACAATGGCTGGAATTATTTTAATAATCCAAGGAATAGTATTTTCCTGCATGGCTTAATTACCTATGATTTTCTATATAGGTATTTTGGCGCGACAGATAAATGTGAAAAAAAGCCTGTTCCAAATAAAAAAGCCCGCTATATAGCGAACCTTAAAATAAAACTTTTTAATTTAAGCAAAACGTAACACCAATAGAATTAATAACGACTGTTTCATTCTCACCATATGTATCATCGACAATATATTCATCGATCATACTGGCATCAATAGTAATTATCTCAATATCAACATGGTTGTTTGCGGGATGAAAGAATGAAGCATACTCAACCTCATTATAGATTCCACCATTAGAGATAACCTCTTGAAAAGCCGAATTGAGCGGTTTTACTTCAATGCCATACAGTGCAAATATAGATTTTAAATCTTCTCGTCCATCTCTAAAGCTAATAACGCCTTCATGAAGAATATTATTGATTTTAATATTGTAATATCCGCCGCTTGAAATCGTACCTAATGTGACTTTTTGGGTTGCCCCTACACATATAACATTTTCCATACCCTCTTTTACCCGCAATACTTGCACACTGGGTACATCTGTATCCAAACAGTCCTGCACGGCGATGTAGTCCGGGTTCTTTGGATCATACCCAAGTTGACCACGAATATTACCCTGATGGATTTCCATCGGTGTATCAAAGCGGCCACGCTTGAAGCGGCCTAAAATTACAGCACCAGTCAGACCTTCTGCAATTTGCTCTTCTGTGCGGTCAATAATATCCTGCCGCTGGATGCCAACCGCTTCACCTAAAATTTTTGTTGTATTCATTACATTGCCTGAATCAAATAATTAACAGTGTGTATGAAGCTATTTGAACAGATTGGCACTGATTCCAATTAAATTAGCTGATCTCGCTGCCAGTGACTATCAAAGCCTAGGCTGGAATTTATGTTTTATAAAACAAATTAATAATTTTGATATTGAAAAATAGAATATGCAGGTTTAAATTATATTTTGAACAAAAAAAAACCAATAAGCATAATAATATAGAGGGCTAATTCATGACTTTATTTCAATTAATCAAAGGCGATAAAAATATTCATGGAGATAATGGCAAGGCAGGATATATAAACGAAATTCGAAAAAAAATAACAAAACATCCCATTTCTGATATTACAGATGATAAAGGCTATCAATATGTAGATTTAGTCCTCGAAGGCGGTGGTGTTTTGGGCATTGCTTTAGCTGGTTACACCTACACACTGGAGCAAGCAGGAATAAGATTTCTAAATTTAGCAGGAACCTCAGCAGGCGCAATTAATGCGCTAATTTTTGCCGCACTTGGTTATTCTTGGGAACCTAAAAGTGAGGAACTTATCAGAATTTTTGAAAAAATGAACTTTAATAGTTTTATCGATGGAGGAGATTTTGCACAAGCTCTTGCTCAAGATCTTCAGGAAAATGATGATTTCCTTACATCAATGCTACCAAAACTTGGTGCACTTGGACTACTTGGAAAATTTAGAAAAAATAAATTTGGAATCAATCCAGGTGTAACCTTTGAAAAATGGTTAGAAGAATTATTAGAAGAAAAAGATGTATTTTCTACTAAAGATCTTTTTAATAAATTAAAAAATAATAATCTAAAAATTCGTGATGAGAAAAATAGAAAAGACCTTCCTGCCGATAAAACTCGATTGGAGCAAGATTTTCAAACCAATGAATTAGCAATTATTGCATCAGATATAACTACAGAAAGTAAAATCATTTTTCCTAAAATGGGCTATTTATATTGGGATAATCCTTTAGAAACACACCCCAAAAAATATGTTAGAGCTTCTATGGCTATTCCTCTATTTTTCGAGCCTGTAAGATTAGACCATTTACCTAAAGGTCGGGAAGATCACTGGAAGGCGCTAACTGGTTTCGAAGGCTCCCCCCCTGATATTGCCTATCTTGTTGATGGTGGAGTCACCTCCAATTTCCCAATAGATGTTTTCCATTCACATGACTGTATCCCTCTATGTCCTACTTTTGGTGTAAAACTGGGTGTAGATAGAAAAGAAGCTCTAAAATTAGATGGAATTAAAGAATATGCAAGCGCATTATTTGATACGGCAAGACATAATGCTGATTATAGTTTCATATTAAATAATGATGATTATAAGCAACTAATTACATCTATAGATACATCACCTCAAGCACAAGAAAATCTAGAGGATTTTGGTTGGCTTGAATTTGATATGCCAAATGATAAAAAGGAAAGATTATTTGCAATTGGTGCAAAAGCAGCTCGTGATTTTATTTGTGGAAATAAAAAGTGGGCTAAAGATCCAAAGCAATTACCATTACCACTAGGGGCAATTTCACCCTTCGATTGGAAAGCATATAAAGAGTTAAGAGATACCCTTTCTGCTGCTATTCCACCGGGTTATCAAGCTAAAAAAGATAAAATTAAAGAATTTTCTTTGTTGCCAAAACCTTAACCACCAAAGCAATACAGAATATATAGCAAAATCCTCAGCCTGAACTGTAATGCTGTTCACTTAAGAGGAGTAGCATTATAGTCTACTAAATAACAGGTTTTTGATATCTTAACTGTTATTCGCCTCGGCAATATGGGTTGATCTGCGCATCGGCGAGTGTACATTTATCTTTTCTCTTCGATGCGGTCAATAATATCCTGCCGCTAGATACCAACGGCTTCACCTAAAATTTTTGTTGTATTCATAAACTTGCCAACCATAGTTTTGTTGTAGATCCAACATTGCCTCCAACCGCACCTGTTTCAACATGATGGGCAGCAGTCAAAATCACATATTTAGTTTGACTAATTTCTACAAGCAAACCAGCCATCAGTTCCATATTCAGCGGACGTTGTATTGTTCCGCGCGGTAGCAACACCTTTTCTAGGTTCTTCAACTGACGAGCATCAAGACCGGCTCTTTGAACAACGGCTTGCCCCGATGTTGTCGTGTCATCGCCAATCACCGTTGAACCATCCTGCTCAACCGACACGTAAGACGATTTCTGATGTTTCGTTTTCTGTTCGCTGTTTAACCAATGCACTTCGCTGGGATCAAGCTTAAAAACTGCATCCTGTTTAAACAGTGCATCCAGTTTTTTTGCACAGATCTTATTATCCTTAAAGCAGATAACCGCCGCTTCCTGCTGTAGATAAAGCAGATAACCGCCGCTTCCTGCTGTAGATACAGTGCCAGACGCGCAGTCGGCAAACGGCCCTTTAGGCAAATAAATTCTGGCAGCGGTAAGTCATCACCTAAACGGATATTTCTGGCACCGCAGGCACGGATTGCAGAATTAAAAGAAGTCTCACTCTGTATAACCGCTTTATCCGAATTAACGATGAGTTTCTGACAGCCTGATAAAACCGCAATACATGATATGGCACCAATTCTGCGGTCATCTTTCACCGTTTGCGATTTGACTGGCTGTACTAGAACAATCACAAATGGTTGGCTGATATTACCCACAAGAATCTCAGCACCTTCTTTCAGCTGCTCTTCCAGCTCTCGGTTCGACTTCACCGAAAATTCAAAACTTAACGGCACTGGAACAAGATCAGAACGGAGTGTGGCCAACATTAATTCTGAAGCTGAAATCAGCTTATTACTGGCAGTAATGACGATTTGCATTTACTGCCCTCCCAGTGTTTTAAAGCTGAACGGCGGCTGGACAAAGGCATTCTTCGGCATTTTCTCTTTTTCGACTTCATAGGCCTGCTCAGCTTACTTGCACCATTATCATCAACCACCAGTGTGGCATTCGGATACTTCAGAATACATTCATGAATTTTTGCGAACAGCTCAGTAATATCATCCTTGTTCTTGCAAAGCGGAATATCAACTACTTCAACACGCCGTGCCCGATCACCCCACTGTGCTTCACCCCATACTTTGGATACGGCGATAACAGAATCATCACGGCCAACACCGCCACCAACATCGACAGTAATCACATAACCAAACAGATGATCTTTAAAAATTGAAGCGCCGCATTACATATTCTCTGCATTACGCTTTGTGATCAGAAACTCATCTGATCGATCTGGGAATTGACCTAAAACACGGATTTGATATTGAGGATCGTCACGACTGCCATATTTTTGGCGCTGTTCTTCTAAGGATTGCTTACTGACCAACGGTGATTCTTCACCATTGAAAGTAAGTGCTGTCCACACACCGCCAGATCGATGACTCAGCGTATGATGGGTTTCATAAAAGAGGCCGGCATTACGTGTTGGCTGTGAAGTTAAACAGCACGGTTATCTTCATGCGTTAATGCACCTAGAACAACATCCATAACCTCATCAGGGATACCGCTGGCTTCATCTCCCCAAAGCAGATAGTTATCAGCATGGTTCCCTGCAAGGTTGGTCGGCTGGTGCTTTGGTGCTGTCTTAGCAAAGACATACCACTTTTCTTTCGATCCTTTGATGTAAACCAGTTCAGATTGATAGCCGACATAATCAGCTAACCATGCCAATGGACCACTTTTAAGCCGTCCAAGGTTAATGCTAATTTCTTTCCAGACCTGTTTCTTCAGCTGCCCAATTTGCGGAGCAGTAAACATCGTGATGGATTCATCAAAGAACAATAGATGCCAGAGCGCCACAATGCCTGCGGAAGCAGTTTTACCCGTATTGTGGTGCACCATTCCATCAGATGTCAGGAATGTAGAGTCACCATCCAGTACAAAGCCGAAATACTCGCCTTCGCCTAATGCTGTAACATTTTTTATTTTTACTGGCTGATACTTCTTATGCTTCAGCTCATAGGCAGCAAATTGACGCTTGGTTTCTTCTGGCCATTCCAACCACTTGGAGACCAGCACTTCCATGTAATCGCCAGCTTTCCAGCCATTTTTTGTTTCAAGCGCAATTAAACAAAGGATGTGAGACTTGTTGTAGATATGGCTTTTGCCATTTTCATATTCGAAACGGTATAAATCCTGCCAGCCAGTAACAGTGCTGATCACTTCCCGCGGTGTAATGCCATCACTGCCTAATACGGCATCATTAATTGTTATTTTTTCTACACGCTTCCACTTACCATTAGCTAAACGGATCTTTGTGCCTTTGCCAAAACAGCCGTGGCCAGATGCTACAGACGTACGGCTCCCGTCAAATGCGATCGACTCGAATAAAAGTTCTTGTTGCCATGTAGGAGTAATACCTAACGCTTCGACCGCAAATGCATAAATGTCATAGCGATACCGAACGCAGAGTTCCCACCATTCAGGGATTTCTTTAAGAGGTTGGAGTGCCATTAGAAAGCTGATTGAAGTTTTATTTTTATTTTAAGTTTTTCAATTTGTTGTAATTTTAAGCTGTTCCAGTGAATATATTCACTGATAAATAGGTTCTTCCCAGCTTATTAATGTACACAATCTCGATAATTAGATATCAGCTTGACCTAAATATAAAATTATTGTTCCGTTACACGCCTTGTATCTATTCTGTATCGAGAAAATATAAATTAATTACATTGACTATTCAGATAGTCAAGCAGACCAGCACGGTACAGTCTTATTTAAAAAATCCTTGAAATATAAATAAGATATAAAGATTTTTAATTGTACATATCTCCACATTTCCATCTCATAACTACTGTAGTGTTAACAGTTTAAAAGCCCATGATGGCTACTCATTCAATAATTCAACGGAAAGAACATGACCACTCAAAATACTGGATTCAAAGCTTTCTCAACTAAAGTCAATTCTACAGCTATCCATACCATTCAAGCTGCAAATGAACCTACTGAAACTCAACCAAAACCGTCAAGCGAACCTGATAAAACATTAGAACCTAGCAAAGAAGTGCCGCAAACAAAATAAAATATATACTCAGTGATTAACGACGCAGATCACTGAATATATAGAGGCTCCACTTTTTAGGTGGGGTTTTTTCGTGTTGTTATGATGAGTTACTTCTAGGGACTCTTCGCACTTAATTCTAAGCGCTTCAGCAGCATATGGAGCCATTGGCGCTGTACTCATAGAGTGATATGTTCTACATTGACTTGTTGGATATTGAGGTTCTACAAGTTTTGGTTCTTGAGTACTACAGCTGGTAAATAATTTTCTCCAAGCAATAAAAAACCACTCGAAGGTGGTTCATTTAAAATACATATTTAATGTTCTAATTGTTTACTAATCCAATCTAAAAATTCATTTTTTTGTAGAAAGCTTGGAGCAGCATGAGCCAATATAGTTTGCACTTTCCCGTTAAATACTCCCTTATAATTATAAGGTTTTAGGGCCTCAAAGGTAGACTGATCAGACTCATGCAATTCACTTAAGAATATCTTCAATTGCATAAATTGACTTTGAGAACCTATCGCTGGCCTCTCCACAATAAAATTATAAATTTGTTCTAATATAGGTTTAGGATTATTTTGAGGCATTATGATCTTCCATAATTTTTATTAATAAATAGTTATCAATAAGCAATGTAACAATATATTTCTAATAATGCATTGTTATATTCTTACATTCCCACCTTCAAAAAAACAATATATTAATAAATAAAACAATCAAAACAGGATTTTAAGTTTAACAAAATAAAAATTCTTCTTTTTCTCAATCAAACCTATCGAAATATTCGTGTGCACAATCGAGATAATTAGCTATCAGCTTGCCCCATAGATATGCGGGGGAAAACTTATTCATGAATTACGCCATAAAAAGACCACCCGAAGGTGGTTATAACAAACTGCCTTAGCATGGCACAAAAAATTTAATCCAATCACTTTCAAGTTTCTCTAAAGCCTTAGGGTTCAATTTTTCAACTGAATATATATAAAAAGTAGTATCTGTATTTCTAATTATATAGCGATAGTACCTAAGTGTACCTACTTCGATATATTCCGGTGTATACCATTCAGGCAAGTATCTTTCATCAAACTGGTATTCACCATACTCATTTTTATTGGCAATCCAAATACTCATATTACCAAATCCTTAATTGTTAAAAGTAAGCATAGGATATACCAATAGTCACGCGGCCTGGTCTAGAAACAAGCTCGTTTGCTTATCTTTTGATAAACATTAAAAACCCCACCAACAATCTAATTGAACAGGGATTCTATGTGCCGTAATACGTCAGGCTAGTGAAAAAATTATTTGGATGGAATAATTTTGTTTAGACAAAATTTAAATATTCTGTAATATCGATCACAATAAACAATCATTAATATAAAAGAATAGACAATGAGACATATCGTTTATATAGCTTTTTTAATTTTCTTTGGAGTGACAAGCCTAATAAGCTTTGGACTTGGATTTTACTTAACTAACATACTCTTTGTTGCTATTGGAGCTTTACTTGCTGTCGACACAGCTTTGGTCTCTTGGAAAATAAGAAAAATAAAAAACAATTCTTTTTCCATTATTTCCAAGAATCCGAAACCTTCTCTTTAGATATTTTTTGGCTCTACAGAATATCTAGTTAAATTTACAAATTTGCCTTTATACACGGAGAATAACATGGAAACTCAACTTCATCGTGGTAGGCTCATTGACCATATTCAACTCGTTGTGCGCGACCTTAAGGCGAGCCAAGAGTTTTATACAGCGGTGTTGGCTGTACTGGATATTCCCATCATCGGTACGGCTGAAAGCTATTTTTGGGCTGACGAGCTCGTCGTATCTTCGGCAGAAAGCCCCGCAGCGCAGGGTATGCTAACAGGGCGGCACCATTTAGCATTTCAAGCTAAAGATTGCGCAACAGTGAATGCATTCTATTTTGCGGCACTAGCTCATGGTGGCCAAAGCAATGGCGAACCTGCTGAGCGACCTTATCACCCTAGGTATTACGCTGCTTTTGTGATTGACCCGGATGGTAACAACATTGAGGCTGTGTACCATGGTGAAGCTCAGCGCAGTGCGCCATCGGTAGTAATTGATTTTTAGGGTTTAATATTTAGAGCTCTCATTTTCGCCAAAAGCTTCAGCTTAACTTGGATCTATCACTGTATTTTAGGGTATACGGATTCCTCTAGTTAATCCGTATAGCCGATTTTTTTAACTTACTTCAACATCTCGACACACTTTGATTTCTTCGTCATCAGCCGTGTAATCAACTTCAGTTGCACCATGTAAACCAAACAGACAGAATAGGAGTTGGAGCATATTGTTTCTCCATGCAAAAAAAAGCCCACACAAGGAAAGATGATGTGGGCCGAAACTAAGGACCTGTTAGGGTCAGAAACTACAGCTAGTTTCCGACGGCTATTCTCTACACTAATCCAATAAATTACAGTGGCACAATATAACATTATTAGAAATAATACCAACTAAATCACACTATTATCTATTCTTAATCCACTATTTAGAATAAATAAAAACTCAACCCTATGACCGAGCTTTCGTTGCTATATAAAAATTAAAAACCCGCTTAACTCTCCCAAATTAAACAGGTCTAACTCTTTCATCATCTATGTTTTGTAGCTATTTTTATTTTCAGCAAATATACGATTAGATTCTTTCAATTTTATGACCAACATAAAAAAACCTGCATCTTGGGGAAGATACAGGCTGGAAACTGGATAACCAGTTAAAGTGGAGAATCACTAATCTGACTATAATAGTTGGTTTTATTTATTTACCAATCGGTATTATGTTTATTTTTTGTTAAAAACAATCAATTTTTCGATGCTATTAAATACTGACATTCAATTTAAATGGCTCTACGGAATATGGTGTCTAATCCATAGACCCTAACTAAATTTTAAATAAACTACATAATTCTACAATGTAAAAATATAATTAAAATTATTTAATAACAATTACTTGGGTTCTTAATACTTTGTGGGTATAAATAAACACCCAGATGGTTTTGGTTAAATTTACAACAGTATGCAATTCTAGAGAATCACTTCAACTATTTCAAATTCTTAAGGTTCTACCAAGATATGAACAAGTACAAGCAAATTGCTTTATGTTTTCCTCTTCTTTTCTGCAGCCAACTCAGTCTTGCAGATTGGATTGATGATTCAGCTAAAAATGTAGAAGCGCACGCCATCAAGCTACGTCAACACATTCATCAATATCCTGAACTTGGAAATATGGAGTTCAAGACTTCTAAGCTAGTACAAAAAGAATTGAAATCTTATGGTATCGAAGTGCGTAAAGGCTATGCCAAAACGGGTGTTATTGGTGTTTTAAAAGGTGCTAAACCTGGTCCAGTCATGGCATTACGTGCCGATATGGATGCCTTACCAATTGAAGAAAAAACAGGTCTATCTTTTGCCAGTAAAGCCAAAGCGGTTTATCAAGGTAAAGAAACGCATGTGATGCACGGCTGTGGGCACGATGCGCACACTGCAATGTTGTTGGGCGCTGCAAAAGCACTAGCGGCTAATAAAGATAAAATTGCAGGTACAGTGGTCTTTGTATTCCAACCTGCAGAAGAAGGTGGTGCAGATGTTGATAACTTTACCCAAGGTCATCTCATCGGGTCACGTAAAATGATTGCTGATGGAGCCTTGAATAATCCAAAACCAGAAGTAATTTTTGGTATGCATGTGATGGCAGGTATGCCAAGTGGCAATATTTTGTATAAAGATGGTGCAATTTTAAATAGTGCAGATCATTTACACATTCAAGTGAATGGTAAGCAAGTGCATGGTTCTATGCCGTGGTTAGGCCGCGACCCTATTTATGCCTCATCGCAAATGATCAACAACATGCAAAGTTTAATCAGCCGTAAAGCAGACTTAACGCAAGGCATGGGGGTAATCAGTATCGGTAGCATTCAAGGGGGTACTACTGGTAATGTTATTCCTGAGCAAGTCAATATGGTTGGCACCATTCGTTCTAACAGTGAAAATATACGTCAAAACACTTTAAAAGATTTACCTAAAATGATTGAACATAATGCACTGGCCAACGATGTTACAGCTAAAGTTGAAATTGCACCTTATGCACCTGTTACAACCAATGATTCGACGTTAACCAAACTTATGCAACCTACACTTGCCCAAGTAAATGGTGAAGATAAACTGCATTTGCTTAGTAATAATGCCAGTGCTAGTGAAGATTTTGCTTATTACGGTAAATTAATGCCATCATTATTCGTTTTTGTTGGCGCTACACCAGTTGAGCAAGACATGTCCAAAGCTGCACCCAACCATAATCCACTGTTTATCGTTGATGATGCGACCTTAAAAATAGGTGTAGAAAGCCACGTACGCTTCATTATGGATTATCCTAAAGTTGCAGACAAAGTTCAGGCTGAATGGAAAAAGGCACAAGTTGCTAAAATTTAATATGTAAATAAACTTATTAAAAAGTGAGCATTAGGTTCACTTTTTTATTCTAATCAAATCAATATTGATTGTCTGATATTTGCTGCTTTTACACTCAAATGCTAAAAGGCAACATTGTCCGATCAACATCGTCTTCTTCCTGCACCTGATCCGACATCACTCCATATGCAGTGGCAATTTTATGACTTGCCCAGATCGCCAGTAATGCTGCAATGTGCCCATTATCCAACGAACTGCTGTCAAACTCTTGTTGCATACCCTTTTTATCAATTTTCCGTACCTGAAGAATGTTCATCGGATTGTAACGAGCAATTGAATTTTCGAATTCAACCAATCCACCACGATAGCTTGCCTGATAAATACGGATCACTTCTTCAAGATGCTGCTGCGCATCGAATTTCAGCTGCCAGTTCTTAATCAAATTAGGTGAATCTGTAACAACGACCGTATTTTTACGCAGATCTGGCGGCACGGCCAAGGCTGTAAATATCTCCGTCTTTTGTAGCAGAATTTCACCTGTGTCCTGATAGCACATCACCATTAATCGTACAGGCTGATCAGAAAAACCAGTCACACGGCTGTCAATACGGATCATTCTAGTCATGGATATTCTCCACAGTAATATCTCCAGTGTCTCTATCTGCTTTAACACGAACATGACCGTCTTCAGCAAATTTATCGGCTTGAATCACCACAAAATCTTCCAATGGTTTTTCTACGGCAGATCCATCTGGGTTATAACCGTTGTCGGTATTATGGTCATGCTGTCCACCAAGTCCCAATAATTGAGGAACATAGCCAATCAACTGTACATCAATCGTAAAAATAGACAGGTTGATTGCTTCACTGGGTACTGGTGATGGAAACAACTGATTTTCTAAAACTGTAAATGTACTGTACTCAATATGGCTGCCAGCCATTTCAAAAGGCACCGCAATACGGCGCTTATCCTCATCCAACATATAGGTACAGAACTGGTCGCAGACAGACCGCGCATCATGTGAGTTGGTCGCATAAAAAGCAATTTGCGCACGAACTGTTTTTGCAATTAAACGGATCTTTACATGCTTATCATCAATTACCACTGGCACAAAGTATGGCACTGGCAAAAGCTGACTCACATCGGGCGGCTGATCAATCAACGCCGTGGCCGTTAGCATAGGCATAAACGCCGTTGCACCGCCTGAAACATCGGCATTTTGGCTTTTGCGGTATTCAGCCAGCATCGATTCTGAATCGTCCATGAGACGGCTTGGACAGGACTTAATGGCTGTGCTGATCTGCCGAGCTTTCCATTCATCAGTCTGAACGGTTTCGGGCATATACCATGCACGAAAATCGACCAGCATTTTATATCAGGCATCTTGAATGCATTTAAGCGAATCTTTAGGCATGCTCACATTCCACCCCACCCAAAGAGTTTAAAGCCTTTGGCTTTTACGGGTTTAATCTTCGGCTTTTCACCATCGATCTGCATACGCGCAATTTCACTTTCTGTGAGCAGCTGCTCCGCTTCATCGCATACTGAATCAAAAGAGCGGATTTCCCCGACCATGCCTGTATAGAAATCCTGTGTACGCTGTGCCTGTAAGACGGCTCGTTGATCGCGTTTAGCCAGCTGATTTGCCAGCATATCCACTTGATCTAAAGCCTGCTCATTGAATTGATGCAGCTGAAGCTGCGCATGGATGCTGTCAAAATCACGTAGAATCTGCTGTTCAAGCATATTGGCAATCATGGCTTCCGAAGGTGATAACAAAGAAACGTCTGTCGCGCTGTCAAAACAGGAAATAAGACCGTCTTGATGTTCTGGTACTGCTAGGCCATCAAACAGCTGGCCATCACCTACGTTAGTGACATAGTTCGGCTGCGTGACATAATCATAACCATAGAAATTAACGGGTACTAAGCCGAGTCCAGAGCGACGGTAATCCTGAGCAGAACTGAAACCGCCTACACGAGCTAAATACTGCTTGCGGGCATACTCTCCTGCATTATTGTCAAAGAACTCTGCTATATGAGTCACATCACCATTTTTATCGGCGTAAGATTCAACTGTTCTAAATGCTGGCTCTAAATACACCACTTTGCCATCAATGACCGTAGATTCAGGCGGGAACATACCATAACGGCGGCGGATCTCATGCCCGTTATAGCCATACAATGTCCCTGACTTAATCATTTCCTGAACTTTAGGATGATTGATCTGATTGATCATTTCCTTCATATCAACATTGTCGCGGTTTTTACCTGAATGCTGGCGACCACGCTCAAATAAGTTGTATTTAATTTTCTTGGTTTTTCGAGCTGTATCAGCCATGAAAAAGCCCCAATCATTGGAATATTGAGGCTATTTTGGCAAGATGGCGTAACGTAGCGTTTGGAATGTTCCAATCAAAACCAAGTAACCATTTTTTACTTTTTGTTAAAATAGTTGAAGGAAAAAATTTTAAATTGATATAGAATTCCTTCAATTTTTTAGAATAGCATTTGCTAAATTCTTATTTTTTTTAAACACATAATTTATATTAATTTAAAATTCGGGTAATTCAATAATGCAATTATTAACTTCAAAATTTTCAAAACTAAGTATGATTGCCCTAATGGGCTTAACTATCTCTGCATGTGGTGGAGGTGGCACAGGTGACAGCTACGATAATAGTGCAGCTAATACTTCAATTAAATTTCCAATGCATACTTACGAACTAATAAGTGAAAGAAATAATTATATAGGAATGGATTTGTATAAAATATTCAGTGAATCACTAATATTACGTGATAATAATGTTTCAATAACTACTAGAACACAAGTTGATTTTGAACAACAATACGCTACGGCTGAAAATCCTTATACAGAATATGATTTTACTCTTACTAAAGATAAATTATATGAATCTGACGGTTATAGCCTACCTTTATACTTAGAAAAAAATGATAAAGGTACTGTAATAACTTCACATGATCAGCACAAAGGTGGTCTAACTCAAACCATTACATTTAAGACACTTAATCTTTCTAAAAAGAAAATTAACTCTTCAGAAGTAATAAACTCTATTTTCGCTTCTGAAAATCTCAATTCAGAGCCAACTGAATTTTTAAAGCTTAGACTTGCCTTTTTCAAATCTACTCAAACTTTTCCAGAGGGAGCTGAGTGTTATCAGTTCTTAAGTACTCAACTTTCACACTCTACTATTGAATTTGACAAGAATAACTTAGTCAATAAAACATATTCAGCTTGGGTAAATGAGAAAAAAACTCAGGGTTTAAATGTTATGACAGAACAGTGGGCAAATAAGAATGTTGCATATGTAAAAGAAGCTGATGGGAATGTTTCTGATGCACACCAAATGGTAGTCGTGGAATTAAATGGAAAATTATATTTTGGCGATTACACATCAAACGAAAAAGTCGATCTAAATAAAAATATTGATCCTTCACTTAAATCTGGTTTGTGTTCAGCTTTTGATCAAAAAGCTGCTTATGGACTATATCTAGGCTTTAGAGATTTACCAACCAGCCCCTACTAATAAACTATAAAAAGGCGGGTTTTCCCGCCTTTTTATATCCTCCCATAATTTGCAACTTTCAATCTTAATCACTGAAATTAATCACCTGATAAACCTTGCCATAAACACCTACACCAAGAGCGCTATCTCCCAACTCAATATCTAAAGCTTTTGAATGAACCTTAACCACAACATTGGCAGGAACCAAACGCCGCAATATCGGTGATAGCTCAATAATTTCGGAAGTATCAACCGTGTCCTCAATTGAAATACGCAACCGGCTTGTGAGGAAATGATCAGGCTTTTCCTCATCGGTAATATGCTTTGGATAATTCAAGTAGGTTTTGATTGGATGCCAGAGGCGCTTAATTTGCCACTGATTCGTCCAGATCATGCGCAATACAAATTCTAAAAAACCTAAACCGCGCTCACTGGCCAGACTTGACCAGTTTGCATATATGACCCGCATCAACGTATCTGAAGTCAGTGGGCAGCGCAGTACAACAAGCCCATCCTGTTTAGAAAAGCGCTCAATGACCGTTCGGCTGCCTAAGTGCGGACAGCCATAGTCCAGCATATCCTGAACCTGCTGTTCAAAAACATCAGCAAAGACTTGTTTAAATGCCTTGGCCAATGCCGTTTCTAAACCCAGATGATTATTGACTTGCTGATCAATGGGACGCGTAAAGCTTACATTACCCATGCTGCCCCCATCTCTGCGGTGCGTTCTAAATTAAGTGTGATGCTGGAGTCAGAAACATAGACCCACTCATGCGGCTTATTTAGGCTTGCAGGAACACTGAGTGAAAAGTCACTAATATTGTCCTGAAAAGCTGTAATGTTTTTACGTAGCTGGGTTGATATTTCCTGCGTGTTGAAGCCATTCACTAACCAACGGCTTGAACTCAATTTAGTTTGGCCATAACGGTCTACCAGTAAGCCTTTGATCTGCATTTTTACACCGTCCAAATCGTGCACGGCGGCCAAGCGACCGTTTAACACTATTGCAAATGGCTTTTCTAATACAGCATGCACCCTCACCCGATCTTTATACAGGCTGTCCAACTGGCCAATATACTGAATGATTTCCTGTTCCAGTGTTGTCTGCTCCACGCTGTTTTTGGCGACTACCGCAATATGCAGATGATTGATATCTTGATAAGTGGCGCCATAGTAGCGGTCATGCTCATTTTCATTCCATACCGCCAGATAGTTAGCGCGTGGCATAAATTTAGCCCGAACTGAATAATCAAAGTTACCCAGAAACACGGCGTTTTCATCGTAAAGTGAAGGATAGCTGGACAGTACGCGCAGCTCTGATACATTTAGCGGATCTGCACCCTGACGTACCGCTCCACTCTGTTTAAATCGCACTGACACGCGCTGTTCATCTGCATTGAATACATCAACCAGTGAAGCATCTTTTAAACGCGAAATATCCACATCGCCGTATGTTTCTAAAATGCCAAAGGTAAATACCTGATTGGCTTTGGCAGTGCATCCTGCGCGCTCATCATCACCAAATTCTATAAAGATACGACGTAGACTGTCCGTTGTCAGGTTGAATGCGTATTCCAACGGCGCGACATTCATCCAGCGCTTTTTATGCAGATAGGTATTGTTTTGATCGTCACGTACCGTAATACCAGCTAATGACAAATCATCTTGCAATTTAATCTGCGTACGATGGAAGCTTTCACTGTTCTGTACCAGGTATTGAACTTCTCTGTATTCACTCTGCTCCGCCAGTACTTCTCCCGTCTCACCCGCTGATACAGTCACAGACTGCAATAAGCGCCATGGACGACCACTGTTATCTTCAATTTGACGGCCTTGGCTTAAGCTAATGCTGCTCCCTGAACGGTTGATCACTTCTAAAATATGTTGTGCCGGCATTCCAATCGGTAGAATGCCCTTATTAGTTGCATCGGCGATAATTGAGCGGTCGCGGGTTTTAATGAACGGCTCTTGCTCTGCAATATCAATTTCCTGACTGAATAGGGAAAGGAATGCTGCAATAGAGCGGATTTGCTGGATCACCAATGGATCTTGCGCGTTATAGCTTTCCTGAATTTCATAGTCATCTAATGAGGCAACAATACGCGCCTCAAAATTAGCTTGCGTCAACATCGTATGTCTCCCCTTGCATTGACTGCGACATCTGATTGTCACGGATCTGATTGAGATTAATCGCCACATCACCTACCTTTAGATAAATGACTTTGGTTTCAAAGCCTTCATTCTGGCTGTATAGCGCAAGCTGATCTGCACTGAGCTGCTGAAGAATCGGAATATCCTGCTTCATCTTGTTGATGAATTCATTTGCCACTGGAGAATCTAACGGCCCCATAAGCAAGCTGTTCAAGTCTGGCCCATATGACGATCCAAAATAGCCGTTAATTTCAGCTTCAAACCAATGATCAAGCATGGCAAGTATTTTATTTCGATCGATCATATCCCCGCCTTATACGCAGCCAATTGAATGACCTTACAGAACAGGAATGCTGCAATCATTGTCATGGAATACACGGCGAATGTGCCCAAAATGATATAAAGAATAAAATCAGAAGCACCGCAGTAAGTCAGCACATTATAAAAAGACCATGTCGCAATGCCGGTGATCAAAACTGCGGGGATCAAAAGCAGATACAGCGTCTTCCGTGAATGGTTAAAAACATTATCAACGATCCCCTGACGCAATAGATGCATGAGCTGTACTTTACTGTCACAAAAGCCCTTAAAGGCAAAAAACACATGCACTGAAAAGAGTATGACCAGCAGTACATTCAAAACAAAATTAAGCATTACCCGCTCCTAAAGCTATTTATGCCTAGGGTATGATTTCTATGACTACAGCCAGCGTACTTGTTCCAATAAAAAAAGACCGCCTAAGCAGTCTTTTGGATCTAGTGAGAATCCTATTAATAAAAATAATAACTAATCGGAATATCGTATGACTAAGATAATCTCTAGGTGAATATCCTAAAAGCGGACATTTCTATTTGGGGCTTACACCTGAGTTGCGTATAAGAGATTTTATGTTAAATATAGACCATCAATTTATGATTTTAGATATAAATACATGCTTATAAAACATAACAATGATTTTTTTATTCAATGGGATACTACGTATTATCTTGAAAATAACCTAGAGTTAGGAGTTTTTAATTTTTGGATTGATGATCATGCATACCCAGGAAAATGGACTAATATTACCCTAATTCCTCTGTTCAATGATCTTATAAGTAATTTAGAAGAAATTCATAATATTAAGCAAGATTTAGGGGCTATTCCTTTGAGTCAGATTGATTTTTCATTAAATAATGATCAACTGGTTAACTTAGATACAGGGGAACTATTTCAGTATGGACTAGGCTTGAGTATTGGTTTTGATAAAAATATTGAGCGCTTATTTTATACAATAGATTATGGAAAAAGTTTTTCTGAAATTGTTTTACCAAAAGGGACTCTTATAAATACACTGAAATCTCTCAGACAATTCACTAGCCACCATATGTAATTTCGTATAATCGCCATTATGTTAAATGGGCGTATTTATAGGTATTGTTATTATAAAATTACTTTAAGCATTATTTTTTAAGTCAATTGCTTTTTTTATTGCTAGACCTATGAAAGCCGTAGTTAATAAAGTAGAATCCTGCTAGTTTGTGTTGGATTGGTAGGGAGAGCATAAGGTTGTAATCAGTTGTATTTTCAAATAGTTAGTAAAATAAAGAGTTGTATATGTTTGTACTCAAAAGTACTCATTTGCAGTTCAACTGTATACAAATATTTTTAATCTAAATTATTACAAAATTTGTATACTGCTCAAAAAATCACTCTTTTCAATAATCTATAATACTCTGCTATACATTTAATGTCTTTTAATAAAAAATGCCCACACTCCCCAATAAATTCATCATATTTACAAAAAATCTAGTTGGGCTTTTAAAACTCGTAGTAAGAAATAAATTAGGATCCTACTTAACATAAGTCTCTCATACAAAATACCCTCACCTAGTCTAACCCATTTTGATCTTCTGCTATGCAAGCTTCGAGTAGTTCTGACTATGTTAATCAGCTTGCAAATAGTAAAGAAGTCGAGCAAATGGCAGATAAAGTAATTGAAGCAAATTGGAAATATTTTATTAAGAAAAAATTGAGTTCTGAAATTTAAGACAAACTAATAAAAACCATGAAACTTTGATTAAATAGTAAGCGTGAAACAGGACTATTCAGATAAAAAGCCCATTCGAGGGTGAATGGGCTTTTTACCATGCAATATCATATTGATTTTATATGACAATTTAATTTCGTATAAGGTGTATTATGTTAATTTTAGAGCAAGTTAATTATCTTTCAATGTCTCAAAAACATTATATGCTGCCTTAATACGATCTACATTTGGTATCTTTTTATTCATTAACATAACCAATCCAAATCCTTCTTCTGGAATAAATAAAACATACGCCCCAAAGCCATTGGTCGAACCTGTTTTATGAAAAACTTTAGATTTTGGCTGCGATAATTCTTTTACAACAGGATTTGATCCCAACAAAATTTGTTTTGAATTACTCGCCTGTAGAATTTCAGAAGTAGTAGGATAAGAAAACATCTCCCATCCAAGTGCTTGTGTCATACCGCTATCTGCAACTTTAAAATATCCTTTATGTGTATCCAATATAGCCTTTTTCATAGCAGCGCTATTTCTGTCTACATTAAGATTCGCATTTACAAACTTAAGCATATCTGGAAGTGTTGATTTAACCCCATATGCTTCATCGGCTAATGGACCAGGATTAACTCGAACTGGATTATTATTTTCATCATAACCAAAAGCATAATTAATTTTTTGTGCTTCTGGAACATTGACGTATGTATGTTTTAAATTAAGTTGAGGAAAAATAATCTTCTCTAATAATGATGAGAAAGTGACATTCATCGATTTTGCAGTTAGATACCCAAAAAGTCCTATACTTGGATTTGAGTATTCACGATAAGTACCTGAAGGATTCTTTGCTTTCCAATTTTTAAAATACTCTAATATTTGCTTGTCTGTTTTGACATGATCTGGAAATTGTAATGGCAAATTACCACTTGTATAAGTTACTAATTCTAATAAATTTACCTTATCAATTTCTGAATTTCTTAAAGCAGGGACATATTTACTAGGATGATCATTAAACGATATTTTGCCTTGGTTTTTAGCATATGTACCCGAGATAGCTGTAAAAGTTTTACTTAAAGAACCTAACTCAAAAAGAGTCTGACTATTTACACTTTTATTGTCATCTCTAGATCGGACACCGTAATATTTTTCATAATTTTTACCATTGTAAATTACGCCTATAGCCATACCAGCTACACCGTACTGATCCATAAGCGGCTTAAATGATTGGGTAACAACTTTTTCAATATTTTTCTCATTTTGACTGACTTCATTTGCATGTAAATGCATGCCAAAACCCATAATCATGGTAATTATGACTGCTTGGCAAATTTTTTTTTGATTAAAAATCATTAATTTAAATTTCTTCAATAAGGAGAACACATATAATCTCATTTAATGAATATTACATATGTATTAATTTGTTTTTAATAATTTTATATTTAAAAATCAATAAATTGATAGAAATGGGAGCTTATACCCCCCATTTTTGATTTCATATAAGGTCTATTATATTAATTTTAGGAAAATCAAATATTTCTATCTTTCATAGCAGGCATCAATATTTCTTTCACGCAAGTTGCATTAGTCGTAGAAATGATAAATTTTATTGCTTGAATCACATCCGATAGAGGAATTAAAGAACGATTTGTTTCTGCTAAAATTAATTCTGTTGGAACATTAATTTCATACTCTGTAGCTAAATATCCTAAGTTTAAAACACTTACACCTATCAAGTCTTCACGCAGTATTTCCCTTAAGGATTGAGCTACTCCCCTCAAAGCATATTTAGTTGCTGAAAAAATTAGTTCTTTACCATTATGATTATCCACTCCCCATGTTGAACCTATTAGTATCACTTTAGCATTGTCAGATCGTTTTAAATTATCTATTAAAGATTGGAGTGATTGGATACAGGTGCTTATATTTGTGTTTATTATTTTATTTAACTCAATTGAGGAAACCTCTTTAAAGTTATAGCTATCTGTAAAAGCATTGTTTTCCCATATGCCTACGTTATAAATTAAAATATCTATTTTATCCTCTCCGACTACCTTTTTTACCGTATGAACTGCATCTTCAGGATAAGATAAATCAGTACTGATCCAATTTAAATTATCTATACCTTCCGGAGCTGAACGAGAAACCCCATAAACCGTATCTATGGAATCTGGTATTAACTTTGCAATCGCTTTTCCTAGGCCTTTGCTGACACCATAAATCAAAAATGTTTTACTTAAGCTATTCATATAATTTAATTGATTATTAAAACTGGATCCAGCATAAAACCTCAAGTTAAGTTGAGGTCAAGCTTTTTATTCCAACCATACTTCACTTAATTTTTCGGTATTAGTTGCATATCCATCTTCTTTTCTTGCCACACCTCGATATTTGGCTGTACAAGCTCAGCCTTTTTATTAAACAAATTACATACCATAAAACGATTAAAATGTGATCAAATTAACAAACAAGGCTGAACTTAGAATAGTTATGCTCCTTTTTATTTTGCGGAGAAATGAGCCATATATCTGTAGTTAACTTAGAATCGCTTCAGGTCAGTACAGAAATCTATCCTATCAGCGACTTGTATCTGAAAAGGAGGTGTTTTCATGAAATTCGTGTTAAGCATTCTTTGCGGCTTGTTTTTTTGCGGTGGATTGCTTATTTCAAGTAATGTATCAGCAGAAAAGCAAGAAAAAGTTCCTTGGGGTTGTGATGCTTATAGCACATCTACGTGCTATTTCAGTATTCATTATAGCTCTGGTGGAAACAGAAACTTCACAATGCGTGGCGGTGAACGGGACAAAATTTCGGGTGTCGTGCCAGTTAAAGATCAATACTGTGTATGTGTAGGTACACCAACACCCAGCGATCTAACCCAGTGTAATAATGGATACCAAGGAAAATTCTGTAAGAGAGGTATAGTAAATCGTAGTTACAACAATTAATGAGCTCCCATCTCATGATGGATATCATTGGTGTAGTCTCGGAGATCCTCAATACAAACGAAAACAGACCATTTACTCATAAGAGTTTATCGGCGTGCCCACGTATAAAGCATACCTGTATGCCTTGTAATGGAAGATCATGTTGTATCGCAATACTTGTGAAAACTGTTGGTATGGTTAGTTCTGTGATTAAGCTATCCGTGAGTATTCTAAAATAGCAAGAAACCCGTTATATAGCATAATAGTCGTTATACGGAATTTTCTTAAATATCTTTTTTTAAACAGTTAAGAACCTATTCCAATCTTAAAAATAGCAAAAAGCCGGCTTGGAAACAAGCTGGTTTTTTATATACAACTCTGGAATATATCACCAATAAAAATGATCAATATTCAACCGCAACAACACTTTATTGTGTTTTATCAATTCATCCACTGTTCAAACTATCCAAAATTTTTGCGGATGCTCCTTGAGAGGATATTTATCTGACATGTTTTACCCCCTAAATTATATTTCGTATAGCTCCTGCCTACAGTTAAATTATTTGTTTATTTAAAAAATGGATATCCCTAGAATTGGTTATTTATATATTCATCAATTTTTAGCTTATTTTTTCGATATAGCATTAACATAAAATTTCTTATGCGAAATAGTCCTAAAATAGGATCTGTTTTTATCAAATTAAATATAATATTCCCATTCATTTTGTTTTGATAAAAGTTTCAGAAATGGCCCAATTGTTAATGTATTCAGTAAAAATGGATTGAACTCATTGTTGTAATGTTCTAAAAAGAAATTTCTTATATTGGCATTAAGCGGAGCAAATTTCATAGCCCATTGGTCAAACAATCGAACTTTAGACTCTTCAAAATAAATTAACTGACAAGAAACATGACGATTATCTTTTAAAATTTTATTAAAATACAAATCGTTCACAGTTGACTTCTTTCCTTCTAAACATTGGATAAAATACCCATTACCATAACAAAGGACTCCAGTTATATCTTCTTGAGTATTGTAGTTAATTGAAGTAGTTAAAATATCCATTAAATCTAACTTAAAAGCATCATCATTACGATAAAATTGACTGACATACACAAGTCTGATACATCCTATCATTACAAAAAACCTTCTTATTGCCTTAAAATATAAATAAACTGTCAGCTTTATTGAGTATACAGAATGACCTCATAATAAAATAAACCTAACACATAAAAATTTAAATTAATATTTCAAGCCTTATACTCAATCTTGATAAATATGCTATACACCCTGAAACAGGATACATAGTATTAAAATAAAGCCATTCATTTTAATAACAATACTTTTTCTTTAGTTCTTCAATTAACAAGCTCTTTTATCTCTTTATCGTTATTGTAGATCCAACACTCAAATTGAGAGACAGCACTAGAAAAATTGCTTTTATTAATAAGTGTTAGCATGGTGCGATAAATTTATCTATAGCACTGGCATCAGTAGTAATAATTTTAATATCAACATGGCCCTTTGCTAGATTAGCCCACTCAAATAAAGAAAAACCCCATCAAACTAATGACAGGGTTTTATATGCCGTAGAACATTCGACAATTTAGAGAGCTACTTAATCATCTTTACCGCATTTGCGGCATTCATGAGTGTATCCACACTTATCATCGAAGTCGAATTCATACGCATGAATACAAAATAATTTACGGAGGAAGTGGAGCATTTGTTTCTCCTAAATTTCAAGAAAAAAAAATACCTCCTAGCAAGGAGGTAGAAACTAAAAACAAGAAACTACAGCGATAGATTCTAGAAATTATTATATATGTACTTGATTTTAAAACATTGGCAAAAAATTACTTTACCATTAATTCAAAACAGCCAAAAAAAGCCCGATCAAATGACCAAGCTTTAGTTGTTATATACAGCTATATCAATTTGAACACTTCACCTCAAGCTGATAATCATCTTGAGTAACTTTAATTTTAATCTTCTTATATTTTCGCTTACTCGGTTCCATAGCTGAGCCAGCCACTTCTTCAAAAAATTTGCGATCGTTCATTAGCTCACCATAAGCCTTATAGCCAATTAATATTTTTTCAGGCATTTTATTTTTTGAGACTATATCACTAACAAGTTTATCTAGTTTTTTTATATGAATATTTGGCATTTAGAGTAAGCTCAAAATTTTAAAACAATATCATACTTTAATTTTATGAATATATAATGTCAAAAAAACATCTAATGATGAACACTCAAATCTAATTTTTTATTTTTCTTACAATCAAAAGATTAACCTACCAAATCATCCCACCAATGCATATGTTCAACTCAAATACCTGATTATAGCTAACTGCTTAGGGTCTCACTAAAAATAACAAAGCCTGATTAGATGACTAAATTTGCTTTTATCAAAATAAAAAACCTGCTTACCTCTCCCAAGATAAGCAGGTTTAATCTACGCTGTAATTTTAGAATTTTTAAATTATTTATTTTCACTCAATATAGCGTTAGATTATTTCAATAATATGAAAGCCATTAAAAAAGCCCACATTTCTATGAGCTTTTATTATTTAACTATCAATTATAAATCTGTACCAATAAACACACTTTCAATAAAAGCATTTGCATCATGATCATCGAGTAATTCAATGTTTACGTCCAAATGAATAACTTCAGCGCCAGTCTTTTCTTTAAAATCAGCAAATTTTTGAGTAAGAAACTCTTGAATTTCATCTTCAAGCTTAGCTCTTTCAATACGATATTCTTCTAGTACGTCTTTCACAGCAATCACCATGGTTTTTAATTGTGTAATTAATTTACCATAAAGATCAAAAAATCCTGATCAATTACTGAACTTTCGTTGCTAATCTTAATTGGTGTATGGTTTAGAAACAAAAAGCCATGACCTAATTAAAGATCACAGCATAATATGGTTTTTTAATCCTATAAATAACGATTTATTTCATTAGTATTTATAAGTTAATCCTGCAAATACTTGCTGACGTTCAACCATATAATCACTACCACCATTAGCTAGCTTTTTATCAAGAAGGTTTGTTAATCCTCCTCTAAAAGTCAAATTTTCGCTATAGTTATAATTAGCGGCTAAATTAACAATCGTATGGCGTTTTTGCATACTGGATGAGTTTGTTGTATCCGTTAAATACTGCTTGCCTTGGTATTGTGCACCTAATTCTAGACTGAATGTATCCATCGGTTTCCAGTTTAGAGCTGAATTGATAATCAACTTTGGTGTTGAAAGTAGAGTTTCGCCTGTATCTTTATTTTTTGCTTCAAAAAAATAAGTTGCATTATTATTCCAATTTAAATAGTCCATAATTGGAACATTCGCAACCAATTCAATACCCCGTGTGATTGCTGCATTGATGTTTTCATTACGAGTAAACCAATTCCCATAATAATAACCTAAAGGTGAGTAGGCAATTTTATTTTTAAAATCGGTATGGAAGTAAGTGATACCTAAGTCAGAACCCAAACCTGAATAATTGACACCAATTTCATAATTAGTACTTTCCTCAGGCTTCAAGTTAGGATTGCCTGTCATATAGCACCCTGTACGATCATAAATATGCGGGCTGCCATTTTCATCAAACCATGTTTTACCTAATAATCCATTACAGCCGCCACCACGAGATCTTGTAGCAGCGCCTGGGGTTGTTTCTTTCACAGTTGGTGCTCTAAAACCTTTCGCTACACCGCCTTTAATCACTAAATCTTCGGTTGGACTATAGACTAAATAAGCGCGTGGACTGTGATGTGATCCATATTTATCATCATGATCCAATCGATTACCCAAAGTTAGATTTAAACTATCCAGAAGTTTAATGTTGTCTTCGATAAACAATGCCCAGCTCTTATTATCAACTACAGGATTATTATAACCCACACCATTCCAACTTCCACCTGGCAAGGTTCCTATAGTTCGAGTGTTTGTAAGCTCTTGTTTTTTCCATTGACCGCCAACGGTAACATTCTGTTCAAGCATAAAATCAAACGGCATGCTTAAACTGCCTTCGACAATCATTTCACTTGATTTTGTTATTATATTTTCAAGACTTTGATCATAGTCATTATAGTAGGCATTTAATTTTGATTTCCCAATTGACCACTCACCTTCGTGTGAAATTCCATAATTATTATGTGTTAATTCTTTTGGCCCCCAGCTGGTTTCTGTTTCAATACCTGTTAAAGCGTTTACCTGTGAACCCTTTTCATTTTTTTGGATACTATGCCCAGCTTCAAAACTAAAGGTATGCTTATCAGTAGGTTGATAATGCAGCATTGCATTATAATTTTGATCCTTTGCCCCCGTTGCACCTTCACCTGCTTTATACTTTTTATCTGCTTCACGCTCAGTTAAACCAGCGGTTAAGCGTAATCCTAAATTATCAGTTAACGGGCCTGCAGCCATGATTCCTGTTTGCACTGATGATCCTAGCTTCGAGGAAGTTGTAGGTTGAGTATAATTTAATGTTACATTACCCCCCCAAACAGCTGGGATTTTTCGGGTAATAATATTAATTACCCCTCCCATCGCATCTGAACCATAAAGTGATGACATTGGACCACGAACGACTTCAATACGCTCAATCATATCTGGCGTAATCCAGTTTAAGTCTTGACGCCCTAAGTCTGGACGATAATTGGTATCTCTAGAGGAGCCTATTCGTTTACCATCAACTAAAATTAATGTGTAATTATCAGGCAAACCACGTATTTTAATTTTTGAACCTTCTTCCACTGGGCTTATACCACCTGTTACACCAGGTACCTTACTTAATAATTGCCCAAGACTTGTTACTGGCTGTTTCTCAATATCTTCTCTTGTAATAACACTAATACTTGCAGGTGCTTCCTTGATATTTACAGCTTGACTGCTGGCAGTAACGACAATGGTGTCTAACTTCACTGTTTCTTCTGATTTATTATTTGCATGAGCTGACACTGACAAGGCTGTTAGTATTGACATTGATAATGAAGTAAGAATTAAGTGATTGTTCATGTTTATATGCATCTTTAATTATGGAGAAATTGTGAACTAATTGTTGCGCATTGTATCCACAAACACCAATAGATGCAAATGATAATTATTACCATTTAAAATAAAAACTCATCTAATAATTAAAAGGCCCACATTTCTGTGAGCCCTACACGTCTTTCCGTGCTGTCAACAATTCACAATCTTCATCGATTGTTAGGACAGCTCTCCACCGACCTGATATAAAATATACATGATTAACATTCAATAGTAATTATCAATTAAATTTTTAAATATTGAGTAATCTTAAAATCATTTGAAACCATTATTTCGTTTAAAGATCTATCTGGTGTTTCCTTGATCGACAATGGATAACCCAGTTCATTTTTCAGTTGATAAGTCCTTACACCTTAAAAGCTTCAATTGCCCGAACCCGGGTTTGTTTCAAGTCTGCAATCGGTTTAGGATAATTTAAACTCAGATCCGGATTTTTAATATAAGGTTCATGAATGAGTTGAGCATCTAAATGTGCCAATTCAGGAACCCATTGACGAATATAGTCACCATGATGATCAAATTTTTGTGATTGAGTGATCGGATTAAATATCCGAAAATAAGGCACTGAGTCCATGCCTGTAGAGGCACACCATTGCCATCCACCATTATTTGCAGCTAAGTCACCATCAATCAAGTGTTGCATAAACCATTGTTCACCCAATCGCCAATCTATCAATAAATTTTTAGTTAAGAACATGGCCGTGATCATACGCACACGATTATGCATCCAACCTGTTTCCAGTAATTGGCGCATTCCTGCATCTACAATAGGAATACCTGTTTGCCCTTGCTGCCAAGCAGCTAAGTCTTCCGGCGCATCCCGCCATTGGATGTTCTGTGTATTGGCCTTAAATGGATAATGTTTAGAAAGCTGCGGAAAATCAAAAAGTGTATGTTGATAAAACTCACGCCATAATAATTCATCTAACCATGTTTGCTGACCCAATTGCTCTATATGAAAATGCCCGTGTTGTTGACGAAATAAAGCTTGAATACATTGACGAATGGAAATAATGCCTATATTTAAATAAGGTGATAATTGGCTAGTGGCATCTAAATGAGGAAAGTCACGCTCTTTTTGATAATTAATCACTTTATCATTGATAAAATCATCTAATAGCGTTAAGGCATATTCTTCACTTATAGGCCAGTAAGCTTGTTGTTTTTTAACAAATTCTGAATGTTCATATGTCGCAGTCAAAACTGATTTATCCCAAACCTCGTTATTCGGAAGATCAGCCTGTACTTCAATTTGAGGGTAACACTGTGGTAAGCCTAAACTAAACAGTTCATAGCATTTTTTCTTAAATGCCGTAAAAACTTGATATGGTTGTTGTGTTTTATTGCGAACAGCCCCTACAGGAAATAAGGTTCGATCATGATACAACTCAAATGTTTTATTATATTTTTCGAGCAATTGTTGAACTTCAGCATCTCGCTTTAACTCATTTACACCAACCTCAATATTGGCATGTAGACATTCAATATCCAGTTTTTGTGTAAGCTTAGAAATGACTGCGGGAATATCTTTCCAAAAAGAAACTTCCTGAATCACTAATGGAATATTTAGCTTCTTTAACTGTTTCTTCAGCTCTTGTAGTTGTCTTAAATAAAAATCTATTTTAACTGCTGCATCGTCATGTAAAGCCCATTGTCCAAAGGATATGGCCACGAAAGCAATGCAAGGACCAGCTTGTGTGGCATGCCAAAGTGCAGCATGGTCTTGAATGCGTAAATCTTGTCGAAACCAAATTAATTGCATAGACATTACAAAAGCTCAAGATATTTATTCATTGTTATTTTATGAAAAATAAACAAATAAAAATAGCATGAAACACAAGTTCTTTACTTTAGATCATTGATGATTAATATTATTTTTAATCTGTTAAATTATCGAAAATCACTCAAATCACGTTCAACAATTCAATGCACATTCGTGCTATTCCTATTCACTGTTCAGCTGATTAGATTTCTATCCTGAAAATATTTATGAAGCTTGCTCAGTCAAAATCTTTAAAGTACTCAATTTGTAAAATCCCTGATTCTTGTTCATTCTTTTTGCTTTAATAATAATGATAAATAAAGATAAAGAGACCACTAATGTGTGCAAATTTTAAAGCGATCAAACGAAATCGAGCATATCTTCTTGGTCTTTCTGAACCTCCATTTGATTTTCTTGAAGATATTTTTCCTTTATATGATGCACCCATTTTAATCCATGGTGCCGATCACCCCGAATGGGATCTTGCTAAGTTTGGTCTTATTCCATTTTGGGCTAAAGAATTAAAATATGGTCGTCACACCTATAATGCCAGAACTGAAACTGTCGCCGAAAAGCCGAGTTTTCGGCATGCATGGCATAAAAATCAATTTGCCTTAATACCCGTCGATGCTATTTTTGAACCTAAATATATCGATGGAAAGCCTCAATGGTATGAAATTGCTCGTGAAGATGGCTTACCCTTCACTATGGCTGCAATCTATGAAAATGCAGTCATCAATGATCAACCGATTCGATCTATTAGTCTGTTAACCATAAATGCCGATCAACACCCTTTTATGAAGCAATTCCATGCACCAAACCATGAGAAGCGTTCAATTATTGTTATCCCTGAAGAAAATAGAACCGATTGGCTGAATTGTACATCCAGTGAAGCAACTCAATTTTTCGTTGCAATGCAAGATGAGTATGTAGCTACACCTAAAAATACTCATCGGTAAAACTTATTTTAATGATCTTTTATTTATGAATCATCTTATTTAAAAGATGTTATTTTAATTAGATAAAAAGGTTATTTATTATTTACCAAAACTTTAACAATCAGTTCTAAGATATTTTTATTTTCAATCAGTGAACTAATGAGTAATACTAAAAAGAATAGCTCATATTTCAACCTCAATCCTTTCATAATAATGGTTTAAACAACCATATTGATCTACAAAGGTAAACTTAGTTAACGTTTTGTTTGCTTTTGCATATATATGCGATAAAAATTTTAGAATGTCTTAAATTAGATAGGCAAGATTACCGCTATTATAGGAGAGGTATGACATGGCGACTATCAATGTAAATGACATTACCAAACATGCAGATGTTATTGCATTATGTGGCACAAAAGTAGGAACAGTAGATCATCTTCAAGGTACAGATCAACTTAAGTTAACAAGACATGAAGATGGTCATCATCATTTTATTCCGCTTACATGGGTTGATGAGATTAAGAATAATCAAGTTATGCTCAATAAAGACGCTGAAGAAGTAAAAAGTCACTGGGTTACTGCTCAAGATTAAGATAACTATTCAAAAGTAAGCCCTTTTATTTGGAAGGGCTTATTAATGATTAAAGTACTGTTTACAGCCTTCAAAAAATTCCTGATTAAAATTTATTGCTGGATCATCTTTTTCATCATCACACTGGTCTACAGACTTAAATTGATTGTCTTTAGCATAGCGATAGCCATTGTATTGTTCCGTCCCTTCTGTAAAACCACCCAACTTTTCTGGCTGTATCACATACTGAAATATGAAAAATGCAGCTATACCCAGAATCGCTAAAGCAGTGCTTAGGATCTTCAATTGTTTTGGTAGCATTTTTTACTCGCTGTATTTTCAGCATCAGAAAATAAATATACATCAAACTCTCCAATATTGCCTGAATATTTTATTATTTATTTAACGATAATTTTATTTATTTTACCTCAACTACATATATTTATTTTATATAAAACTCAGATAATAAAATTATAATTTTACGTACAGATTAAAACTTACATATCATCATTTAGATAATATTTATTTTAATTTATCTAAATGACTCTTTACAAACCCATATTTTCCCATCTATATTGACACGATCCTGCTCCAAGAGTATTAACTCCTTACCATAATAATTCGTAAGGTTTATAAAATTTCCATTTTTATCGTAATTAGCCCAAACACCTCTCTGAATATCAGGACTTTCCAATTTATAAAATGTAACTAACTTTTGTGGATATGTTGTATTCATCTCACATAGCCTTATTAATTTGCTAGATAAGGATAATCCTCTTCTATAAAAAAAATCTCACCAGTAGAGTTTGATATCCATTGATAAGTACCTATAATTTTTGTTAATTTTTCCTTTGATGAATCATATACATTAATTAAATGACGATCGTCATCATATTCACCCGTATACATTAGCTTGGGTAAAAGTTTAAAGTCTTCATTCATCTTATAGGCTTTGACTGGTCTGATATGCATTATTGACTCCTTAACTATTTAAAGGGACCTGAGCCCCCTTAAACTTAAGTTTTTAATACAAAATATTTTATTTTTGCACCTGTGATTGCTTCTCAGATGATCTCTGTTCATTATGCCTATGGTCTTGCTGTGGTAAATGGTGAGGCTGTTTTATCGGTTGATTCCTTTGATTAGAATCTGTTTGATTTTGAGACTGTGATTTAGACATAATCCTATTCCTATTCAATATTTTAATTTATAGCAATATTCGTCCAATTATTAATGACATTATTAGCATATACCTAAGTCAAATTAATAAAAACAAGCATGATGTATCAAAATATAATATTAAAAAAAACAATATAATTAAATATTATTTTTTAAAAATTAAATATATTTAATAAAATTATTCTATATAATTCTTAAACATATATATTTTTTTTAACCATTATTTAAAAATGAATGTATAAGTTATGATGGAAAATTCAAGCTTTAAAACACATAACATGGAACACCAAAATAAATTCTATAGGTTGTTTGAAACAAATATTCATGAATTGAATTTAAGTCACCCTAAAGAATAACATCCAAGGAAATATTAAGAATATTAAATTTCAATTAAATCATAATATTAACAAGTGGGTGCAATAACATGATCCTTAAATAAAAGGTCAGTCAGAAAATAGTTTTTATCGATTCATTTATTATAGGTGAAATATAAAGGGTATAAAATAGCTGCTTATATTTAAAATATACCTTTATAATCAATTAATTAACCTAAAACTCTAGCAGCTTTGGATAGTCTAAAATGAATTTATTATCTAAAGTTTAAGTTAACCTTACTTTTACGAATAGTGATTTATATAAGGATCAAAATGATGCACATATCCCACATCATCTTACTGGGCGAAACTGAACTCAAAATACCTTACAAGAACTTAATCGTGATCTGGTTTTAGATCAAACATATAAAAAAAGCACCTTAAGGCACTTTTTTTATTCAACTTATTACTGTCTAGTTAGACATTTGCCCAAATGCGTAAATTACAAGCATAATCATAAGTGCAGATGATGAAGTTATTAATAATTCTAAAGTTTTCATAGACCACTCACTTCTCTTAAAGTGGAACATTATTTATACCCACATATTGATTACCAATAAATGACAAAAAGTGACAAAAAACACTTATAAATATACAAATATGTAAAAAATAATTTCTTTAATTTATGGCTCAGAAAAATTTTAACGAATCTAAATTGTTTATAAATTGAACCAAGAGCCTTGCTGTGTCCATTATTGCACTGAGATATAAAAATATTTATATGCTAAAACATTGTAGAAATACGCTTTATTGCTATTGATATTTTGTATCAATACCAATATGCGCAATAAAAAACCGCCTTAAAGACGGTTTTTTATTTAGATCAATGACTATTTCTATGTTTAATTCACACGTGAGGTGAATCGAAACATTTCATTAACACCTGTATAGAAGCTACGACCATCAAGATTCAAATCAATTTCAACACCAGACTGAAGCAAAACTTTCTTTCCTACTTCAACCCATTTAAACCCATCGCGAGTACTTTGCATTTTTTTTGAAGGCACCAACGACACAACAATTTCACTACCATTTACAGATTTTGCTACTAAATTTTCAATATTATTCAACATTTACACCAATTTTCAAACACATATAGAAATACCACCATTGGCATTTCGAAATAACAACTTTAATTTTGACAACTCAAACGAGATAAGACTTATATATCAATTTTAAAAGATAACATTTTCATGTCATTTTTATTGTTGGCATCATTATAACAGAAATACTAATTTAATCACTAATTACTTATCAGTCTTACCAATACTATTTGCATCAAAATATTTCAAACTGCTAAGTTCAAAGCCACGGTCAATCATTCATTCTTGATGTTGCAGCATTAAGTAGTCTGATATTAATCGTGCTGACCATGATTGTGTATTTAAACCTTCATAAAAACCGCAATGACTGCCCTTTTTAGTGGTCACCACCATCATATTAGGCATTTTTTGAATCATTTCTTTATAAGGCTCAAAATTACGAATATTACAGACGGGATCATCTTCAGCATTTAAAATCATCAAAGGAATTTTAACATTTTCAAATACAAAAATTGGATTTGTTGCCTGATTATAAGCCTCAAAACTACTATAGCCTGCCAGTTCAAAATAGTGAGATTGAAATTCCTGCAAACTTTTTGTCGCTAAAACTTGTTGTAAAGATGCGGTGTATTTCCATGTCTCTGCATAAGGATAAATAAAAGCCTTAAACAATTTCCTGGTCATCACCTTGGTATAAAAAGGATGTACATTTTTAAATCCAAGCTCTGTGTCATAGCCCGGACACAATGCAAAGGCGGCTTTAAATGGTGTTTGTACACCTTCTTCACCTAAATAGCGAACCAATAAACCTGTTCCAGCGGAAGAACCTACTGCATATAAAGCAGAGTTTGGAAATTTATTTTGAATATGTGTAATTTGCTCACGTAAATCATCCGTTGAGCCAAAAATAGACATTTTAGGCACTGGCATTGGTAAATTGGCATGCCCACGGCGCAAACATAATGCGATACGCCAACCTGTATGTGCATGTAAATCACGCACCAATTCACGCATACTTTCTGGTGAACCCGTTATGGTATGCATTAATACAATGGTGGGTGTGATCTCTGGTAAATGTAAACCATGCCATGCAATTGCAGTGATACCACCATCAGACATTTTTAATTGCTCAATGGCATCGTATTTTAAATGAATGGTTTGTTTCTTAATTAAATCAAAATACAGCAAATGAGCATGGGTGTTAGATAACCACGGTGTTGGTCGATACTTTTGTTTCAGCTGAGGTAGCTCATCTAATAACTGTTTAACCTGACCATTTGGATCATAATACAGCGTTGGCACTTCTGCCCCTGTCACCTGATCAAGCCATGTTTGCGTCAATTGATTAATTGTTTTAAGCACCGACCACATTGTTCTAAAACCTTCTTTTACCAAGTTAAAACGCTTGCCTGTCACGACAGAAATTTCAGTATAAGTTCATTTTAGCGAACAACAGGCACTCATTTATGTAACAACTCTTATCGCTATTATGCTGTTGGCATAAATGCAGCCATACGCTGCCCCATTTGAGCTGCTAGTGCATCCAGACCACTTTTCGGACGAATCATCACTTCAAAATCAACAATTTGACCATTTTCATTAAAACGAATCATATCGATACCCTTTAGTTTCTTTTCACCCACATTGGAAGAAAACTCAAGGACTACATTTAAACCATCTTCGGTATAAAATTCACGGTGATAAGTAAAGTTTTCAAAAACTTGAATCACATTGGTCAAAATAAAGAAAACCACTTGTTTTCCTGGATAAGGATTAAATGCAACAGGTGAACGAAAAACTACATCTTCAGCCAATAATTCATTCAAAATTGACATATCTTTTGTATCTAGCATTTCATGCCAACGTTTTATTGATGCTTGTGTTTGTTGTACTGACATTTTCAAATCCTTTTCAATTATTTTTACAGCATAAAAAATAGAGGAAATATTTCTATTTCCTCTACACTGCCTATTAAATTACCGCGGCTAAATCGGCACCTTGGCGGATCGCACGTTTTGCATCCAGCTCACCGGCTTCTTTAGCGCCACCAATTAAATGAACATTTTTCCCATCTGCTTTAAGTTGATCAAACATCGCCGTAAATGGTTCTTGTCCTGCACAAATCACCACATGATCAACTTCAAGCACGGTAGGCTGGCCATTGACTAAAATATGCAAACCTTGATCATCAATTTTTTCATAACTCGCACCTGAAACCATTTTCACATCACGATGTTTTAAACCTGTGCGGTGAATCCAGCCTGTAGTTTTACCCAAGCCTGCACCAACAGAACTTGCCTTACGCTGGAGCAAGTAAATTTCACGATTCGACTTTTCTAATTCTGCCGATTTTAAACCACCGACATTTTCATAGCCGGTATCAATACCCCATTCATTATAAAATTTTTCAGGATTCAGACTTGCACTTTCACCCTCATGACTTAAGTACTCTGCCGTATCAAAACCAATACCACCCGCACCAATAATCGCCACACGTTGACCAACAGGCTTACGTTCTTTGAGTACTTCGATATAAGTCAGTACTTTCGGATGATCTATACCATCTATGTCTAAATCGCGCGGTGTAACCCCTGTTGCAACCACAATGTCATCAAAGTCGGACTGACTTAATGCTTCATACGTCGCTTGATGATTCAGAACTAATTTAATGTTCGGTTGTAATTCAATTTTACGTTGGAAATAACGTAAGGTTTCATAAAATTCTTCTTTACCCGGAATGGTTTTAGCAATATTGAACTGCCCACCAATTTGATGAGAAGCTTCATAAAGCGTAACATTATGTCCACGATCTGCTGCATACGTTGCAAAGCTTAGACCTGCTGGGCCTGCACCAATCACGGCGATATTTTTAGCTACAGCAGATTCTTTAAAAATCAGTTCTGTTTCATAACAAGCACGTGGATTGACTAAACAGGTTGCAATTTTCATTGAGAAAATATGATCTAAACAGGCTTGGTTACAACCAATACAGGTATTAATTTCATCACTACGCCCTTGTTCAGCTTTTTGAACAAAGAATGCATCGGCAAGCATTGGACGTGCCATAGAAATCATATCGGCATGACCAGAAGCCAAAACATGCTCAGCCATTTCAGGGGTATTGATACGATTCGATGTAATCAGTGGAATATTAACCAAACCTTTAAGTTTTTCAGTTACCCAAGTAAATGCAGCACGCGGTACTTTAGTGGCAATCGTTGGGATTCGTGCTTCATGCCAACCAATACCTGTGTTGATAATGGTTGCACCCGCTTTTTCAATTTCTTTAGCAAGTTGCACCACTTCATCTAAAGTTGAACCGCCTTCAACCAAATCCAGCATTGATAAACGATAAATAATAATGAAGTTTTCGCCTACTTCTTCACGAGTACGTTTCACAATTTCAATCGGGAAACGAATACGGTTTTCATAGCTACCACCCCACTCATCATCACGATGGTTAGTACGGGCTGCAATAAACTCGTTAATGAGATAGCCTTCTGAACCCATAATTTCCACGCCATCATAACCTGCATATTGGGCAAGCTTAGCGCAGTTAGCAAAGTCATCGATGGTTTGCTGAACTTCTGCTGATGTGAGGGCTTTAGGTTTAATTGGGTTAATCGGTGCTTGAATAGCAGAAGGTGCAACTAAGTCAGCTTGATACGAATAACGACCTGTATGTAAAATTTGTAATGCAATCTTACCGCCAGCAGCATGTACTGCTTGGGTAATCACTTTATGTTTTTCTGCTTCGGCAATGCTATCTAGCTTAGATGCATGTGCAAATGTCAGACCTGCATCATTCGGTGCAATCCCCCCAGTGACAATCAGCCCCACACCACCTTGAGCACGTTCAGCATAGAATGCTGCCATCCGATCATAACCACCCGGTGCTTCTTCTAATCCCACGTGCATAGATCCCATCAATACACGGTTTTTGAGTGTGGTAAAGCCTAAATCTAAAGGTGCTAATAAATGAGGGTAATTAGACATATGATCTCCTTGGCGTGCTTTCTCAGCTAGCTAATTGTGTTTAATGCAACTTGTTGCATAAGTTATATTCTAGATTTGTTTTTTATGCAACATGTTGCATAATGATCTGGTAAATTTTTACTGACTGAGTCGTTTATGTCTTTAGCCCATGTTTTATTAACGAGCTTAATTGAAAAACCAAGTACTGGGATTGATTTAGCACGTCGCTTTGACCGTTCTATGGGTTTCTTTTGGAATGCAACACATCAGCAAATTTACCGTGAACTCAATGGCATGCAGCAAAAAAACTGGATTTCAACCATTGAAGAACACAATACAAATAGTCGTAAAAAGACCTATCAGGTTGAACAATTAGGACGTGCCGAATTGGCCGATTGGATGGTCAAACAAAGTCCTCCAGCTCAATTACGTGAAGAGTTGATGGTCCGTCTACGTGCCGAAGCACAATTGGGAGGCAATAGTGTCCTTCCTGAATTGGAACGCCATCTAATTTTGCACCGAGAAAACCTAAAAATTTACCAAACTATTTTTGCAAAAGATTTTGCCAATCGGCATGATCAAGATCGAACCCAATTTATTCATAAAATGATTCTACAACTTGGCATTGATTTAGAAATGGGCTGGATTAGCTGGTTGGAAACCATCATTCCACAATTAAAAATATTTGATGAAAAATAACAAAATAAGGATATAACCATGCCACATTATCGTATGCCTGATGGTGAACAACTTTTTGTTCGTGAATTTGGTCAAGGCAAGCCTGTTTTAGTTCTATCGGGTTTAGGCATGCAAAGTTGGCAATGGCTGCCTTTCATCTACCCTCAAGCGAGAAACAATAAATTCATTATTCCAGATTGGCGTGGTTTTGGTGGCTCTCATCATTGTGCCATTCCACAACTTGATGCTATTTCTAGCCATTGGCGTGACATCAATAGTTTAACTGAACAACTTCAGTTCGATAAATTTTCCGTGATTGCTTATTCTATGGGCGCAACCACGGCGATGCATGGTATGCAATACGGCCATTTAAGTGAGAAATTAGACCATTATTTACATATCGATCAGACACCCAAAATTTCTGTTGATGCCACATGGCAATATGGTTTATTAAGCCAAAAACAAGCTAAATTTAAACAACTACTGGCTGAAATATCACACTTGCTTGCATGCAATGTACCTGCACGTCAACTATCCGACCTGAATCCAACATCTCGACAACACTTATTAGAACTTTGGCTGGCATTCATTCAGCTCCAAGCCAACAATAAGGTTACACCTTTACTGTTTCAACTGGCCTTGAAACGCCCCAAGTTACAAGCCCTTATTTTACCTATTCAGCGTTTAGATTATTTGGCATGGTATGTAAATAATTATTTACATCATAATGAAGACTATCGTCATGCCATTGCACAGCTCTCTTGCCCGAGTACTTTTTTCATTGGAGAAAAATCGATACTTTACCCTTCAATAGGGCAAAAAATCATTGCCAATAGTGTGAAAAACTCAAAGCAAATTATCTTTAAAAAGTCTGGGCACATGCCACTGATCAGTGAACCTATCAAATTTACTCATGAAATTGCTCAGTTTCTCAAAAACTCAGCATAAAGTTTTCATGTAAATTAGATCATGAAACTCATGGTTTTCGCCCTTTAGGAAATAATACCAATTCCTTTTTTCGCTTCAACTAAAGCTAAAGTCAGTTGAGTTCCATCAACAGCTATTCAATTTTTTTGGATCTAAGTGGCATGCTGAAAAATAAGATTTATTGTCTGAATGGTAATATGAAATTTTTAACGTCTAATTCAGGCTGTACTGATTGCAAAAAGAAAATATATGCACATGTTTAAATTATGAAAGTCATTGATTACAAACAGTACAAACCTAAAAAATTAAACAAATATAAAATTGACAAAGTGCAACGATAAACCTTTAATCTTCAATATTGTTGCATAAATGGAATTTTTAAATGCTGTCTGATCTTGATGATTTTTATTGCTTTGCATTGGTGGTTGAACACGGCGGATTTAGTGCGGCTGAACGTGCAACAGATATTCCAAAATCAAAATTAAGTCGTCGAGTTTATAATCTTGAAGAGCATTTGGGCGTTCGATTAATTCAGCGCAGTTCACGCCATTTTGCCGTGACTGAAATTGGCATGAATATTTATCGCCACGCGCAAGTGATGATGAATGCCGCCCAAGCTGCGCATGATTTAGTGGATCATTTAAGTACCCAACCTCGTGGCGTGATTAAGGTCAGTTTACCGGTATCTATTGCACAAAATGAAATTGCGAAAATTTTACCTCAATTTCTAAAAACATATCCTGAAATTAGAATCCAACTTATTGTCAGCAATCGCCGTGTCGATATTATCAATGAAGGCATTGATGTTGCCTTACGCGTACGTTCAAATTTAGATGATGACCCAAGTTTAATATTGCGCAAATTTGAGAACATTGAACAACATTTATTTGCCAGCCAAGCGTATCTGAATGAATTTGGTGATTTGAAACAACCCGAAGACTTAAGTCAACATCAAATTCTCAGTATGGCTGATGAACATTTAGATCAGCACATTGTGGTACACGATGAAAATAATCATCAGAAAAAAATCAAGGTTAACCCCATTGTCATGGGTTCTGACTTAATGATGCTCGCTCAATTAGCCAGACAAAATTGCGGGATTGCTTTACTGCCTGACACCATTGTACAAGACTACGTACAAAGTGGTGAATTAGTCCGCGTACTGCCAAATTGGAAAGCGCCACATGGTATTTTACATGCGGTTTATCCATCACGCCGTGGGCTACTTCCTGCTGTTCGTGTCTTTATTGATTACCTTGTCACACACCTTAGCAAACAATAAAGTACTCAATATAAAGCAATAAAGAGCGTAATGACTCAAAATTCGAAATGGTCAATCAATCAATTTTAGTCATTACGCTTCACGCTACAACACACCACGAATAGATACACGATAAAAAGCAATAAGTAAAAAATTGAGACAAAAAAAAGCTTACCCACCTCGGGTAAGCTTATAAACTAAAAACAAGAAACTACAGCTAGAATCTATGTGCGTATAGTACAAATAAAACACAACCAGAACTAATAGTTAAAAAATATTAATTTTTTATTCAAATCAATAAATATTGAAACAAAACAACATTTTACACCAATAAGTAATCGTTTAAACAACTTTATTAATGTATAAAATAGATAATATTATACTAAAGTATAAAACAATGAACTTCTCACCCGAAAGCACCCAATTTTAAATTTCTGGATATGAACCTGTACCTTCTGGCCATGGTGATAAAAGTTCAAAACCAGTATCGGTAACAACAACCATATGTTCCCATTGTGCAGTTAACGAACGATCTGCTGTCACAACAGTCCAGCCATCTTTTAATTCTTTAACATTGGGTTTCCCAGCATTAATCATGGGTTCAATGGTAAAGACCATGCCTTTTTTAAGCTTCAGACCTTGACCTGCTTGACCATAATGCAAAACATTAGGTTGTTCATGATAAACCTGACCAATACCGTGACCACAATATTCACGGACAATGCTATAACCTTCACGATGCGCCACAGATTGAATGGCAAAACCGATATCACCCAAAGTTGCATCTGGTTTAACCGCATGAATCCCTGCAACCATGGCTTCATAAGTCGTTTCAACTAATTTTTTGGCCTCAGGTTTAACTGTACCCACGTAATACATACGACTGGTATCACCAAAATAACCATCTTTAATAATTGCAACATCAATATTAATAATATCGCCATCTTGCAAAATAGTTGTTGCAGATGGAATACCATGACACACAACTTCATTCGGAGAAATACAGGTGGTTTTGGTATAGCCATAATAACCAACATTTGCTGGAATCACTTTGAGTGTATTCACAATGAAATCATTACAAATATCATCTAAGTATTCTGTGCTTACACCGGGCTTGACATACTCCCCTATCATTTCCAAAACCTGAGCTGCTAAACGCCCGGAAATACGGAGTTTTTCGATATCTTGCTCAGTTTTAATGGTAATAGCGGAAGCCTTCATTGTCTCATCCTCATGTATAAGGCTTTTGATTATAGACCTTTTCGTATTTTTTTGTTTAATCTGTGTGTATAAAGCAATTAAACTTAGATTTTTCAGCTTTTTAATGCCTAATTTACAAACATTTAAAATACTGTTGCAAAGAAAATAAAACGTGGTAATTTCTTAAAAACAAAGAGTATTTTTATTTTTTTATTCAATAATCAACAATATAAATCAACCTAAATTTAGCCATTTGTTCAGCTACATTAATTTTCATATAAATAAAATTCATACCTAGCATAAAATAAATTACCCAAAAACTTTCGTATCCTCTAAAATCACCCCTTTTAGTCAATCCATCTCCTTTTCATGACAAATCTCCGTACAAGAGATATTATTGCCTTAGGTTTTATGACCTTTGCACTTTTTATTGGTGCAGGCAATATTATCTTTCCACCTATTGTGGCTCAACAGGCCGGTGAACATGTATGGTTGGCCGCATTTGGTTTTTTAATCACTGCTGTTGGTCTACCTGTTATCACCATTATGGCGCTATCACGAGTAGAAGGATCTATTCAAAACTTAAGTTCTCCTTTAGGTAAAATCGCAAGTCTGATTTTAACGATCTCGTGTTACTTAGCAGTTGGTCCTTTATTTGCGACTCCACGTACAGCAACGGTTTCATATGAAATCGGTTTTTCTTCTTATTTTGGTACATCAAGTAGCAGCTTGCTCATTTACAGTGCAATTTATTTTGCAGTTGTGACCGTTGTATCTTTATATCCAAATAAACTGTTAGATACCGTGGGTCACTTCCTTGCACCGTTAAAGATTATTTCTTTAGCCGTATTAGGTATAGCCGCATTTGCAATTCCTGCTGGATTCATTCCACCTGCAATTAACAACTATGTGGCTGCTCCTGTTTCTGAAGGCTTTGTGAATGGTTATTTAACCATGGACACTTTAGGTGCATTGGTCTTTGGTATTGTCATTATTCACGCGATTCATTCACGTGGCGTAACTGATAAAAAACTGGTGACCAAATATGCAGTGATCGCAAGTTTAATTTCAGGTGTCGGTTTAACCTTAGTTTATTTAAGTCTGTTCAAACTCGGTTTAGGAAGCCATGAAGTCGCTCCAAATGCAGCAAATGGTGCAGTGATCCTGCATGCATATGTACAACATGCTTTTGGCGATGTCGGTTCTCTGTTCTTAACCGGTATGATTTTCCTTGCCTGCATGGTAACAGCGATTGGCTTAACCTGTGCTTGCGCAGAATACTTCTCCGAACTCACTAAAATTCCTTATAAAATTTTAGTTTTTGTTCTAATTGGCTTCTCTTTCATTATTTCAAACTTGGGCTTAACCAAACTTATCGCCGTGTCTGTACCTGTGTTAAGTGCAATTTACCCACCAGCAATTGTGGTTATTTTACTAAGTTTCTTTTGGAAATTTTTCAATCGACCAACTCATGTTGTTGCACCAGTCACAGCAATTGCATTTTTATTCGGTATTCTTGATGGCGTTAAGGTAGCAGGTTTCGAAGCTTATTTACCTGAAATTGTTCAACATTTACCTTTAAATGCACAGAATTTAGCATGGCTTATTCCATCCTCTATTGTGCTGATTATTGCTATCGTGATTGATAAAGTTAAAAAATAACCAAAACCAATGTCATTAAAATCAAGTTTTACCCAAACCTGATTTTAGTCGTGATCAATAAGACATCATGTTTTACCCAAACAGAGTTTTATTGTTTACATTCTCAGACATTGTTTTGGTTAAACCACTCTATTTTGCATGCGATATACATGTAACATTCTCAAAGACCTATCTTTTCCCTCAGTACCAATACACCTTCATATCTCTCGCCATACACAAATAAAATTATTCAATTTGCTGGCATCAATATTGCTTATTTATGCTTCGACTATTGTTGAATATCGCCCGTAATCCAACGCTTGCTACACTAAAAGAGTAGATTACATTTATTCAATAAATACTTGGTATTTACATTTTTAATAAAATAAGCATATGTTTTTATCCACTTAACATAGTTTTATTACAAAATAATGACATTTGCTATTGAAATAGCTGTAAATAACAAGTACAACAATAGAAACCAATCTGACTAAAACAATAGGGTTTAGGTCAAAATGACAGGAGGGGTGGAGATGTTATCATTACATTTCAATAAGGAAGTCTTCATTAACGCTCTAAAAGCAAATAAGAATATGGTCACCTATTTGAGTACCACTGTTGCTCTAATGCTGACACTCATTATGCATGGTTTAATTCAAGGCAATTTAAAACCTGAATTCTTCATGTATGCTTTTATTGTCTCAATTGCCTTTTATATTTGGGCTGTGGCCGATCAGAAGTATCGTCAGCAGAAACAAAATAATTCTACAGAATAAAAGATGGGTGAACTTTCACCCATCTTAAACAAAGAACAGTAATCATTGATACATTTATAACAACCAAAATTAAAATACACTCAGCCCCAAGATTGTCCCAAGTAACAGCCCTGCCGTCGCGCCCAACTCTCCTATTACCAAAAGAATCATCGCACTGGTCAGCAGCCATTTTGGTAACTGCCAACGTCCCATTTGATGCGGAACTTTAAATTGATTACTGGTATCCTTTAACCAACCATGCAACACATAACTTAAAATTGAAAAACTAAAAAAGAAAAGATTGATCAACACAAAAATTAAATTAAACCCTTCAGACCATACTGAAAAATAGGCTAAAACTGCAATAATCAAACTGGCTGGCGCATAAAGCAAGCTACTTCTATGTGCAATATCGACATAATAATGCGCACGAGCCTGTTCAGAATGGCGTATTTGATAATATTTCCATACCCCAGTGAGCATCCCCACCCAAAGAAAAACACCACTAAATATAATTGCGAGCGAAACAGATTGAGCTAAATTTTCCATATTTATTGCTTTATATCCTTATTTTTAGAACACTATTCTGACTTTAAAGTCATTCTTTATGCAAGTTTCTTTTTAGAACTTCGCTACAGTAGTCGTAAGTTAAATTTAACGTATGTTCTAAATATGAGTACATTTGAAACATTAGAAATCAGCTGTAAAGATGGATATTCTCTCAGTGGTCGGTTTTATGCAAAGCAAACTTCTCATAAAAAAAATCACCCCGTTTTAGTTTGCCCTGCAACTGGAATCACGCAGCATTTCTATCAAGCTTTTGCGGAATGGTTAAGCACACAAGGCTATGATGTTTTGAGCTTTGACTTCCGTGGTATTGGTCGCTCCCTACATGGCCCTTTAAATAAGTCTGAAGCCAGTATTGTCAATTGGGGACAGCTTGATATTCCTGCCGCAATAGATAGTTTGTTATGTAAAACCCAAACAGATCAGGTTATTTTACTGGGTCATAGTGCTGGCGGGCAGCTTTTAGGCATTGTGCCGAATTATCAAAAAGTTGCAAAAGTCATTGCTGTTTCTGGCTCAACTGGACATGTGAAAGGTTTAAAAGGTAAAACCAAGCTTTTAGCCCCGCTGATGTTTAATGTTATTTTCCCATTAGCACGCATAACCAAAGGCTATGGCCCAACTCAAGCGATTGGCATGGGTGAAAACCTACCCAAAAATGTGGCCAAACAGTGGGCGCAATTTTGCAGCAAACCCGGTTATGTCATGAATGCAATTGGCAAAACAGTATTTGAAGATTATCACGCTAAAATTGATTGCCCAATTACGGTGCTATGGTCTTCAGATGATGAAATTGCAACTGCCGCAAACGTGAAAGATTTACTACGCTTGTACCCAAATGCAGACACACAAATGATCGAGTTAAAACCTAAAAGCTACGACCATAAAGCAATTGGTCATATGCTGATGTTTAAAAAATCACATCAAAACTTATGGTCAACCATCGAAAAGCAACTCCACATTTAATCCAAATAACTTCCACAAAAGCCACCTTTCAAAGAACGGTGGCTTTTTTATTGCAAGCATCCGCATCTTTTTAATCATAAAATCGCTTAATTCATAAATTTAATTTTGTTAATTGATAAATATTTATTATATTAGTCAACTATTTTCAGCCCCGCTGTTTTTTCACTCCCCTACACCACATAAATGGATCATTTATGTCTTCGCACAAACAAAGCCAACTCAAGCATGGTTTGAGTAATCGTCACATTCAATTGATTGCCCTTGGCGGTTCAATTGGTACAGGTCTTTTCCTCGGAATTTCCCAAACCATTCAACTTGCAGGTCCAGCAGTCATACTCGGTTATGCCATTGCCGGTTTAATTGCATTTTTTATGATGCGCCAACTGGGCGAAATGGTGGTGGAAGAACCCGTCAGTGGCTCATTCAGTTTTTTTGCCTATAAATATTGGAGCCCATTTGCAGGCTTTATGTCGGGTTGGAATTACTGGGTGCTGAATGTTTTAGTCTGTATGGCTGAACTGAGTGCTATTGGCTTATACGTGCAATATTGGTGGCCTGAAATTCCAACTTGGGTTTCTGCACTGGGCTTTTTTATTTTAATCAATATGATTAATTTAATGCATGTCAAAGTCTTTGGTGAAATGGAATTTTTATTTTCCATCATTAAAATTTTAGCTATTATTGGTATGATTGGCTTTGGTGCTTATTTACTGGCGAGTGGTCATGCCGGTGAAACTGCCTCTGTATCTAATCTTTGGGCACTCGGTGGCTTTTTCCCAAATGGAATTTCTGGTTTAGTCATGGCGATGGCGATTATCATGTTTTCCTTTGGTGGCATTGAACTGGTTGGAATTACCGCAGCCGAAGCTAAAGATCCGACCAAAACGATTCCTAAAGCAGTCAATCAAATCGTATATCGGGTTTTATTATTCTATATTTGCACGATTTTTATCTTATTGTCTTTATATCCTTGGAACCAAATTGCAGAAGGTGGTAGTCCTTTTGTTTTAATTTTCGATTCTTTAGGCAGTCAATCGGTTGCAACTATTCTTAATTTTGTAGTTTTAACCGCAGCAATATCGGTTTATAACGGCACCAGTTATGGTACTAGCCGTATGTTGCTGGGTTTATCTGAACAAGGCAATGCACCAAAATTTTTAAGCAAAATTAATCAACGTGGTATTCCCTACACCGCGATTTTAACCTCTGCGGTTGTGACACTGATTTGTGTCATTTTAAACTACATGTTCCCTGAAAAAGCCTTTAAGTTATTGATGAGTCTTGTGGTTTCAGCCATTGTGATTAACTGGATGGTGCTTTCGCTAACACATCTTAAATTTAAGCAACGTATGCTTCAGCTTAAAAAAGTTAGCATTTTTCCCAGTATTGCTTATCCGCTGACTAATTATATTTGCGTGCTGTTCATGCTGTGTATTTTAGTGATTATGTGGATGACACCAGATATGCGCATTGCCGTGATGCTGATTCCTGTTTGGATTGCATGTTTGAGTTTGGCCTATTGGTTAAAAATAAAGAAAAGCTGAAATACTGCGAATTTGATGTTGCTTGAGTGACTTTCGCATTCTTTTGCTGAAAATGATCTGAATTTGTGTTTTAATACACTCAGTTTGAGATGAGCCTCTTACAGTATATGAGCTTTGACTTGTATACGACTAGCCCCTAACCATGGGGCTTTTTAATGTCTGAAATTTGAATAACTTATAATTAATTGGCGCAATATTGGCATAAAATACAAGTTATCCACAGATCAATAGGTCTTGGTAGACTCATTATATCATCTACTTGTATTTCGGTTTGATCGTCAGTATCGTGAGTGCGTAGGGTACATCTAGTAATGCAGTTTAACTGCGGCCAGTGAGCGTATAATTTTCCTGAACAACCTGATCTACGCCAGATTTCATAAATCACACTGAGTATAAAAAGAAGATCATCAAAACGATAGTAATTAACAAATTACCACAATTCTTAGACCATCCTATGTGACCGCATTTATACAGCTTTACACTTACTTTTCCACCCTTAACGCTCCCAATTAATGCTATAAATTTTTCCATCAACAATAGTAATTTCATATTTCACATTGTCTAAGTGATACAGATAAGTGGTAGCAGCATGAGGCTAACCTTTACGATCATGAATAACATGCTTATAAGATGACTTTGGATCTCCAAGCACATCAATCATTTTACTGTGTGAATCATTTAAATTAACAAAACCAAAGCTGCCACGCACTGAGTCAGCACTGGTTGCAAAAGCAGTAGATGATAGTGTCAACAAAATCGCTAAAATAATTTTTTTCATAAATTTATCCCTTATTTTCAAATAGAATATCTAATCATTTGGTAAAAGTCACCTGCATATTATTCCTTCAGCCCCTTAAAGAATTTTGCAAATTCTTTGGTATTTCCTGTTTCTCTGTTGTATGGCAGAAATCCAAATCTATCCCACTTAAAAGTCTTTTCATAAATTACGCCCATTAAAAAATCTCCCGAAGAAGATTTTATTTTCTACATGTCGTTAGAAGCTAATCACAATAGCTATACTCATCAGCCTCTCTTAAGAATATACTTAGTATTCAGGAGATTAGAAGGGTGAAAAGTAAGTGAAAAAACATATGCTAAAAGGAGTTTTATTATTTTTAATTTTGATGAGTTCAATATCAACTTATGCATTCCCACCCCCACCTCCTGTTGATATACCTATACAGAATATCCCCCAACAAACAGAAGTTTGGTGTTGGGCAGCGGTGGCTCAACAAATAATCCACTTTAAAAATGGACCCATGAACACTCCTGCACAATGTGCAATGGTCGCTCTTTCAAAAAACGCCCCTATCCCTTATTGCTGTTCAAATTTTAATAATTGTGCAGTAACAGGATCATTGACAGAGATTCAAGCTCTTCTAAGTTATTTCGGAGGTAGTTTCTCCAGTTATTCCCCACCTGCTGACCCAATGTCTTTATATTATACCTTGGCTCAAAATAAACCTGTGATTATGCAGATTTCAACAGTCCCACCTGGATTTCCTTCTGGTATGAGTCATGTAATTGTGATTCGAGGTATGTTTTTTCAAACAACACCTATGGGTGTCATTCCCATGCTTATCGTCAATGACCCCATGAATCAGTACACTCAGCCAGTCCCATACGCACAGCTTGCACCGTTATGGCAGTCAGCAATTGTCGTTCATAACTAAATATTTTTTTAAGAAAAAACCCTATCAATATTTAGCATTTGATGGGGTTTTATGTGCCGTAATACGTATACTTTCGGCTATTTAAAACACCCTTTAAACGTAACTTTTTGCTTAGACAAATTTATAATATTCCATAATATCAATCACAATAAACACTCATTAATATAAAGGAATAGACAATGAGACATATCGTTTATATAGCCTTTTTAATTTTCTTTGGAATGACAAGCCTAATAAGCTTTGGACTTGGAGTTTACTTAACAAACATACTCTTTGTTGCTATTGGAGCGTTACTTGCTGTCAACACAGCTTTGGTATTTTGGGAAGTTAGAAAAACAAAAAGTGATCCTTTTTCTCATTGATTCCAAGAATCATAAATCTTCTTTTTAGAGATTTTTAACTTCCTTCAAACCATTTCGACACACTTTGATTTATTCTTTATCAACTGTGTAATCAACCTCAGTTGCACCATGTAAACCCAAAAGACACATTAAGAATCAAAATATTAGCCTCTCTCCCAACAAAAAACCCGATCAAATGCCCAAGCTTTTATTGCTATATAAAATAAAAAACCTGCTTAACTCTCCCAAATTAAACAGGTCTAACTCTTTCATCATCTATGTGTAGCTATTTTTAGTTTCAGCAAATATACAATTAGATTCTTTCAATTTTATGACCAATATAAAAAAAACCTGCATCTTGGGGAAGATGCAGGTTGTAAACTAAGAATAAGCTTAAGTAGAGAATGTATACTATTTTACTAGGATTATTTTCAAAGTCATTTGCAATACATTCCAACAAAAAAAGCCCGATCAATGACCGAGCTTTCGTTGTTATATAAATTAACTTAGATACTATATCTATAAGTTTCGTTCATAAGTGAGACTTTTAAATAACACTAGTGAATTCTTAGATTTGTTCAGCTAAACAGCCCAATTGAAAATTGAATAACAACTGCATTTACAATATCAACAAAGAATGCACCTGTCAGCGGAATAATCAAAAAAGCTTTATGCGATGGGCCATAGGTGTTGGTCACAGCCTGAATATTCGCAATTGCCGTTGGTGTCGCCCCTAAATTCACACCACATTGCCCTGCACAAAGCACAGCCGCATCGTAATTTTTTCCCATAATACGGAACGTCACAAAATACAGATATAGTGCTAAGAAAATAGTTTGAGCGATTAAAATAATAACCAGCGGCCCAGCCAAATCTGCTAGTAACCACAATTGTAGTGACATCAATGCCATCGCAAGAAATAGTGCCAATGATGCATTACCAAAGACATCAATACAGCGGTCAAATACTTCTACCTTAAAGCCGTGTTCCAAGATATTGCGAAGAATAACACCACACATAAGCGCCCATACGAAGGTCGGCAATTCAAACCACTGTCCTTTGGCAATTGCCGTCATAAAATAGGCAAAACTAATGCAGATGGCAAACATCCCCATGGTTTTAACTGCATCATCCGCAGTAATTAAACGGGTCTTTTCAGGATACTCAAATGGTGCTGTTTCCGCTGCTGGTGGTGCTTCATTTCGACCTGCTGATGGTAAAATTTCTTCAGCCAATTTAAAACGCCGAATGAGAAATTTTGCAACAGGCCCACCCATCATGCCACCAATGACTAAACCAAATGTAGCGCTTGCCATACCTAAGACAATTGCGCCTTTTATTCCATGATCTTGTTCAAAAACAGTACCCCACGCACCCGCAGTACCATGCCCGCCGGTTAACGTCACTGAACCAGTAATTAAACCAATTAAAGGATCTAAACCCAGCATTTTAGCTAGACTAATGCCCACTGCATTTTGCAGTAGTACAAAGACGATGACACATGCCAAAAATAGCACAAGTGCTTTTCCACCCTCTTTGAGTTTGATCAAACTCGCACTCAAACCGACTGAGGTAAAAAACATCAACATAAAAATTTGTTGAATATTCGTGTCGAAGTTAACCGTAATATTAAAACTTTTAAATAAGAAATATGTGATCACTGCCGCCACTAACCCGCCTGCGACAGGTTCTGGAATATTGTATTTTTTTAAAATACTCACCTTGTTGACGACTACATACCCGACCAATAGAACAAAAACTGCCGCAACTATTGTCAAAAAGGCATCTAATTGATAATTCATGTGATATCCAATGATGCTTATTTACTTAATTTTAAACAGAGTCGTAAGTTATGGACAAGATCTTATTTTTATTCTTGGACTATCTAGATAGTATTTGTACAAATACTATTGTTTATAAAATACATGCACGTAATGTAGAGAATCAACCAAAAAAAATTGGTATAAAAGATTAAAAATACGGAAGATGCCGATGTTTTTTGGTAATGCAAAAAACACCTATCTTCACATATTGTAAGAAATCAAAAATATTTGAGCATTTTATTGAAAATATAATTAATAAATAAACAATTAATTAGACTCAATGCCATACACCCAATTTCTGGCTTGTTTATCCGTGGTTGTTTCACACACATAATAATAATCATCCCACGAATCTGGGTGAAAAATTTCAAGCTTGCGATAGATCACTTTTTTTGACTTCTCAATACATTCAAAGTTTTCACCTTGATCTTTCACGGCTGATCCGTTGAGAAATCCACCAATACATAAGAATCGTGCCTGTTTTGCCATTTCTACATCAACTTTTTAAAATCATTTAACAATGTGGGAATTAAACAATATTATCGTTAACATAGTAAAATATCTAGCTCCAAAATAAGAAGACTATTATTAAGGCTTTATTTCTAAACATCATTCACTTCTTTCTATTATAAAGTTTTCATATTTGATCAAGCACATTTAGCTCATTTATTCGCTCATTAATAAAATCATCTAAATACACATTATTAGCCCCCAACAATTTTAAAGCACTCCCAGAAAATGCTCTTAAACTACCGATATCTTGACTAACCCAATCTTTATTAATTTTTTTCCATTTACTTCGGATTTCCCAAGTTGGAAATTTTAATTTAATTTGATCTAACCCAACCAAGTCCTCGCTTTCTACAACTACTCCGTAATGAATATGATTTGTCGCGACAATAAAAAGAAACGTAATCTTTGGGTTTATCTTACTTTTCAAAACACAGCCAATAATATTACGTTTTACAGCTTGGTTCTTTTTACTACTTGTGTTAAACCATGCTATACATTTTTTTTCAGTAAAAATTATATCTTCATATTTATCTGATAAAATAAAATTGTTTGTAGCTAAAAATTTTTCTTGTATATATTCAAACAGCTTAAACAATAACTTTCCACGATATTCGCTACTTTCAAATACTTGTGCTAGTTGCTTAATCGCTAACAACTCATTTGAGTTCACATTCTCCAACATCGTATTAAGCTCCTTTTTTGCCGTGATCAACTTACTTGTTAACATTGATAATAAATTTAAATACTGCTGTATAGCTGCCTTAATATTTTGACTAAGCTGTTCATTACTCAATAATTCTTCAAGCCATTTTGTTATATCATCTTCATAGCTTATACATTGCAAATTAACAATAATGTTCTTATTATTTAAAACAATTACATACTCATCATCTATTTTTTTAATACTACCTAAAGATGAGCTACTCGGTTCATCACCTCTTAATGTCAAATATAACAAAATAGGTTTCTTGTCTTGTTTGATACAATAATCATAATATCTATTTAGCTGTTTAGCTGTTTACTTTGATCTTCAGCATGAATTTTATTTTCCACAACAATTGCATTATTTTTATTCTCAATTAATAGATCAATTTGCCCATATGAATTTCTAAACTCTCTTTTAACAAAAACATTATCATCGCAACAAAAGTTAAGTTTCAAAAATTTTACAAAACTCTTTAAAAATAGATTTCCTTGCCCATGTGAACCATTTGGGTCTAATAATTCTTTTAGTATAGGGGTATGTGTTAAGACTTCACTAGCTCCAACACCTGCAATCATTAGTAAATTAAAATAATCACCATGACTTTTATTTTTATTAATTAATTCTACTGTCTGCTTTATTAAATTATTAATATATGCTTCCATTTTTACTCAAAAAATAAGGGCTGATTAATCAACCCTTATTTTATACCGCTTATTACTTAATTTTCAAAGCAAATCATAGATTTGCTCTTGCGCTAGGGAAAAGCCTTTCGGCTTTTCTTGATTCTAGCTCATTAAGTCAATTGAGCAGCAGCAATTTTCTTGGTATCAACATTCGCAGCAGCGTCAGTATAGTCGCCCATTTTGTCGAAGCTTAAGTATTGATAGATGTCAGCAGACATGCTATCAATTTGAGCTGCATACTGTTGATATTCTTCTGGAGTTGGTAATTTACCAAGTACAGCAGCAACAGAAGCAAGTTCAGCAGACGCTAAGTAAACGTTCGCACCTTGACCTAAACGGTTCGGGAAGTTACGAGTAGAAGTCGATACACAAGTAGTGTTCGGCGCTACACGTGCTTGGTTACCCATACATAATGAACAACCTGGCATTTCAGTACGCGCGCCAGCTTTACCATAAGTATTGTAGAAACCTTCTTCCATCAATTGACGTTCGTCCATACGCGTAGGTGGAGCAATCCACAAACGAGTTGAAAGTACACCACCAGGAACTTTCTCTAACAACTTACCAGTTGCGCGGAAGTGACCGATGTTCGTCATACATGAACCAACGAATACTTCGTCAATTTTCACGCCTTGAACGTCAGAAAGCAATTTTGCATCATCTGGGTCATTCGGGCAGCAAAGAACTGGTTCAGTAATTGTCGCAAGGTCGATTTCATACACTTTCGTGTATTCAGCGTCAGCATCAGCTTTAAGAAGTGATGGGTTCGCTAACCATTTTTCCATGTTCTCTACACGACGAGCCATAGTACGCGCATCGCCATAACCTTCAGAAATCATCCACTTCAACATTGTGATGTTTGATTTCAGGTATTCAGCAACTTTCTCTTCAGAAAGCGTGATAGAACAACCAGCAGCAGAACGTTCAGCAGAAGCATCAGAAAGTTCGAATGCTTGCTCAACAGTCAAGTCATTTTCCATTTCTGACAAATCGATCTCAAGGATACGACCAGAGAAGATGTTTTTCTTACCTTTCTTCTCTACAGTTAAGTCACCTTGCTGAATCGCAACGTAAGGAATTGCATGTACAAGGTCACGTAATGTGATACCAGGTTGCATTTTACCTTTGAACTTAACAAGTACAGATTCAGGCATGTCTAATGGCATAACACCAGTCGCAGCAGCGAAGGCTACAAGACCAGAACCCGCTGGGAATGAAATACCAATTGGGAAACGAGTATGTGAGTCACCACCAGTACCAACTGTATCTGGAAGAAGCATACGGTTTAACCAAGAGTGAATAATACCGTCACCTGGACGTAAAGATACACCGCCACGGTTCATGATGAAATCAGGAAGCGAGTGTTGCATTTGAACGTCAACTGGTTTTGGATACGCAGCGGTGTGACAGAAAGATTGCATAACAAGGTCAGCAGAGAAACCTAGGCAAGCCAAGTCTTTCAATTCGTCACGAGTCATTGGACCAGTGGTATCTTGCGAACCAACAGTCGTCATCTTAGGTTCACAGTAAGTACCTGGAAGTACGCCTTGACCTTCAGGAAGACCACATGCGCGACCAACCATTTTCTGTGCTTGAGTGAAACCTTTGCCAGTAGCAGCAGGTTGAACTGGAGTACGGAATAAAGTAGATGGAGCAAGACCTAAAGCTTCACGCGCTTTAGTTGTTAAACCACGACCAACGATTAAGTTGATACGACCACCCGCACGTACTTCGTCTAGAAGCACTGGAGTTTTAAGTTCAGCTTCAGCAATTACTGCGCCGTCTTTAGTTGCAGTAACTTTTGCAGCAGCATGATCAATGTTAAGAACGATTTCGTCGCCCATGTTCATGTTTGCAACATCAATCTCGATTGGCAACGCGCCAGCATCTTCCATTGTGTTGAAGAAAATCGGAGCGATTTTAGAACCTAAGCAGTAACCACCGTCTTTTTTGTTCGGGATGTGAGCGATGTCGTCACCGAAGAACCAAAGTACAGAGTTAGTTGCTGATTTACGGCTTGAACCCGTACCAACAACGTCACCTACGTAAGCAACTTGGTTGCCTTTCGCGATCAATTCTTTAATTTGGTTTAATGGACCAACTTCACCAGGAACTTCTGGGTTAATACCATCACGTACGTTTTTCAACATCGCATTTGCATGTAATGGGATGTCTGGACGGCTCCAAGCGTCTTGAGCAGGAGACAAATCATCAGTATTCGTTTCGCCAGTAACTTTGAATACAGTCAGTTTGATTTCTTCTGGAACGTCGGAACGCGAAGTGAACCATTCAGCATCAGCCCAAGATTGCATAACTGCTTGCGCATTTACATTGCCCGCTTTAGCTTTATCTGCTACGTCATGGAACGCATCAAATACTAAAAGTGTTTTTTTCAACGCTTCAGCAGCTAATTCAGAAAGTTCAGCATCATCAAGCAATGCAACTAAAGGTGCTACGTTATAACCACCAAGCATAGTACCTAGTAAGTAAACCGCACGTTCTTTAGAAACTAAAGGAGAAGTTGCGTCACCTTTTGCCAAAGCAGCCAAGAAAGCAGCTTTAACATAAGCAGCTTGGTCAACACCTGCAGGAACACGATTTTCTAGCAAATCAACTAAAAATGCCTCTTCACCAGCTGGTGGATTTTTTAATAGTTCAACCAAGTCAGCTGTTTGAGCATCATCAAGTGGCTTCGGTGGGACTCCGAGTGCGGCACGTTCTTCAACGTGTTGGCGGTAAGCTTCTAGCACGGTGTTATTCCTCTTTTTTAAAAAATTACTTATGAATTCCAGCTTCTTTCGAGCTTCACAAGTAATATGGACAACTAAATTTTACTAAAAATCTAGTTAAAAGTTAATGCAGTAGCGGTGTTTCTTCGTGATGCTCATTATTTTGTAGCTAAATGATGCCTTTTTGATTAATTCACGACCGATTTAGCTCTAATTTACACCTTTAATAAGGCAAAAATTAACTTTTGACTAGAATTTATACATAAAAAAGGCAACCTAATGTTGCCCTTTTTCTAAAAAGAAAAATATTCAACCTTAGTGTACTGTCGTTGCATGAATATATTCACGCAAACTCTCACGACAACCTTCAAATTTAATCTGAATTTCATCTTCATGCAGCATAGCATGCTCTGCGCTGGCAAATGAAATATGAACTTGATAAAGCTTCGTTTCTTGATCAATTATATGTTGAATATAAACTTTATCGCCTAAACTAAGCACATAGTGACTTCCGCTAATTATTGCAACGCCCTGTTCATCTTCTAAGAGCAAGTCTGCATGATGTAGATACCCCACAACGTCCATTGATTACTCCTTATTTTTCGTTATTCATTTCATTATTCACTATTCATATATGCTTTTCTATAATTATGATTAATTGAAATGTGACAATTTATTCTTAATTTGCTTAGGCTATTTTAGATCATTCAATATTACTCAGATAAAAAAAACCGTTCTTTAGAACGGCTTGTAATTAGGTAGTTTGTCATGCGGTGTCGCAATACATTTTTCTGTAATTTTTTGCTTAAACTGATTACGACTTGCTTCCGGATCCGCATCAATTTCAGCGAGTGGAAATGCATAGACTTGTTCAATAATATCTAAGATGAATGTTTTTGTGGTTGCATCTTCAATTTTATCCGCATGTTCTAATGCAGCTTTCTTTTCAATTGCATTTTGACGGTCAAACATAATCGTATTTGCCGCATTACCAACGCTCGTACAATACCCTTTCCACTGCTCTTCAAGTGTTAATGGCTTTTTTTCAGCACATCCAACCAAAGCAACCAACGCAACTAAAGTGAATAATTTATTCATGAACATTCTCCTATTCTTCATATCATAATCAAAGTTCATAAAAATACGAAATCACTCAGCCTTGATATAAGAAAAAATGCCAGTTTAAGCTTAAATTCAAGGCATAAAAAAAGCCTAATCTGTGTAGATTAGGCTATAAACTTGATATTCTTTCGTTGGTAGCGGGAGCTGGATTTGAACCAACGACCTTCGGGTTATGAGCCCGACGAGCTACCAGACTGCTCCATCCCGCATCAACGAAGTGCCTTTATACGCCCTAAACATTAACAAAGCAAACTTTATTCAACTTTAATTGAAAATTAATGCTTTTAAACCGGTTTAAGCATGAATTAGAAGTGAAATACATCATTGTATGGCTTGTGAAACGGATATTGAATTATTTTAAATATCTTTATTTAGGTGCAAATAGACCACTTATCTAACTCAAAAAACATTCAAATCATTTATTGTTTAGAAATAAGTACCATCTTATTCAATCCACGCAATTAAAAAAACTACACAAACAATGACACTAATTTAAACAATCCAGAGTCAGTAAAAAGCTCGGGTTTTCATACCCAAGATTCAAGCGAATGAACTTTACTTGTTTTTTACTACATATAGCTTATTTAAAATGTCGTGCAGAGAGAGGAAGAAATAGCTTCCTGTATGATGCTCAGAATCAACTATTTTTTAATAGTGCCTATCTCCCATGTAGACTTTATACATTTCATATAGTGGTTAAAAATTACTTTATGCAAAAAATTTAATAATGAACTATTCAGAGATTTCATGAGTTGTTTAAATTTACAAGGGGGTGAATTAAACGATAGATAAGCTATCAGCTAGCTACACCCGCATCCTAATCAACTTAAAATAATGTATTTTCAGTATCCTATGCCATACATACAATACTTTTACCTGCCCTAACATGGAGTATCCACACAATCTAAAAACAATATAAACAGTATTTCAAACTCACGATTCATGTCTAATTTCTTGGCCTCTACTCACCTACTGCCTACAAAGACAACCAGAACAACAACACAAACTATTGATTTTTATATTTTAAAAAATATAACTAAAATATTAAGCATAAAAAACAAAAAAACTTATAAATTAAGTTGCATATTCTTATGTATATGTATATTATTCTTCTCAACTAGAAAAAAGTTTGTTCTGGTAAATCTTCTCTTATTTCGCAGTTTTAGTCATAATCCTTCGTTTTTTTCAGATTTAAAGTTCCATTCTTATTTTCAAGTTAACATCGGTTTTTTAGTAAACCAAAAAATATTAAAGTTTATAGGATTGTATTATGTCTAATACTGTTAAAGGTACTGTTAAGTGGTTCAACGAAACTAAAGGTTTCGGTTTTATTCAACAAGAAAACGGTCCTGACGTTTTTGCTCATTTCAGCGAAATCGCTAACTCTGGCTTCAAAACTTTGACTGAAGGTCAACAAGTTGAATTCAGCATCACTCAAGGTCAAAAAGGCCCGAATGCTGTAAACATCGTAGCACTATAATTTTAAAGCTATTCTTACATCAGTAAGGTAGTTTAAGATTAAAAAACGAGAGCTAAGCTCTCGTTTTTGCATTTTTGGGTTTTATTACAATAAACATCAATCATTCAAAGCATAGACATCTAATAATTGTATGCTTCCCTCTCCATTGACAACCTCTATATTGCTTCTCTTTTATATTCACTACCTTTAAACTCATCTAATTACCACACTTAAACCATTCTCCGCCAATATTTTCCAATATTTAAGCATTAGGCTTATTCAAGCCTAAAGTACCGTAAACCAATACATGCTGTTTTATTAAAAAATCCTAAATCTAATCCAACGCTCTTACCCGCTGGGTAAAAGCAATAACAACTAACGCTAAAATAATCAAACAAACATTGAGAATAACGATTCCATCCCAACCTTGTTTTTGCCAAATCAGCCCACTCACTGAACCCACAATGCTTGAACCTAAATAATAAAAAAGTAAATACAACGATGCTGCATGACCTTTATTTTCCTGCGCCAGCTCTCCAACATTGCTGCTGGCAATAGAATGTGCAATAAAAAATCCAGTCGTCACAATTGCTATTCCTAAAATAATATAAAACAGTGATTTACTTAGGGTAAAACCAACACCTACAAGCATTAAAATAAAGCCAAAATACAGAATTGGCTTACGACCAATCCGGTCAGCAAGGTTTCCTGCGATTGAAGATGAAACTATTCCAAAGCTATAAGAGAGAAAAATTAAACTGATTTGAGTTTGGCTTAAATAATATGGCGCTGATGAAAAGCGAAATGTCACATAATTAAATAAGGTTACAAATACACTTGTCATCAAAAAGCCAATACTGTAAATCCGAACCAATTGAATATTTTTTAGATGTCTCAACCAAGCATTCACATGGAAAGATAAACTCATGGCTTTGCGCTGCGTAAAATTTCTTGAATCAGGCAGCAGTTTAATAAAACCCAGTGCGCAAAATAAGCATATCAAGCCAAGCACTGCCATAGAAACTCGCCAAGAAAAAATCTCTGTAAGCAGCCCCATCCCTACACGCCCCATCATTCCCCCAAATGCTGTGCCGGCAATATATAACCCCATTGTCCTACTCAGATCCTTAGGATTTATTTCTTCTGCAATCCATGCCATAGCTACCGCTGGTACACCACCTAATACAAAACCTTCGATACTTCTTGAAAAGATCAGCATCTGCCAGTTAGGCGAAATTGCACAGATAATATTTAAAAGCCCTGCTAAAAACATTGAACAGAACATTAATCCTTTTCTGCCCAGCACTTGAGAAAATGCGCTTGATAGCATTATCGAAAATGCCAGAAATCCCGTTGTCATCGATAAAGCAAGTGCGCTGGCGCTTGGTGCAATATGAAAACTCGAGGTAAATTCTGGCAACAATGGCTGCACACAATATATTAGGGAAAAACTTGCGAACCCCAATAAAAAAAGCGCAAAACCGGCTTTTTTGAACTCACTCATTCCAGAATTTATAACTAAGGCAGCATGCACTTTCATGACGGTATTTAAAACTTCTTTGCAGAAATGCCTAATTTTAAATACCGTTCTATTATATGTATAATATATATCAATCAATAGTGGTATATATAAAAAATATGGACATACGTCATATTCAATATTTTATAGCTGTCGCGGAAGAGCAAAATTTTTCAAAGGCTGCTTTGCGATTAGGCATTAGCCAACCTCCTTTAAGTATGCAAATTAAAAAGTTAGAAGAAGAAATAGGCGTAGAATTATTTCATCGCTATTCTCAAGGCGCTGCGCTTACTCCTGCCGGACAGACATTCCTAAAAGCCGTATCCTCTATCCAAAATCAACTTAAAAATGCTGTAAGGTTAACAAGAAATACTGCAAATGGTGAAAGTGGTGAATTGCGTCTTGGATTTACCGGCACATCTATTTTAAATCCCTTAATCCCCACTGCGATTCAGACTTTTCAGCACAGCTACCCAGATGTTAATTTAATCCTTAAAGAGGCTAACTCACTGATTTTAATTGAAAGTATATTAAACAATGAGTTAGATATAGCCGTTATAAGACCGCCAGAGAGCTATCCCAAAACAATCACAATTAAAAATTTCATTAATGAAAAATTAATTGCTGCCCTACCGATTAATTACCCAAACGAGGAAGAGACGATTGATTTAGATCAATTTAAGAATGAGAGTTTTATTGTTTCCCCACCGAATATAAGTGCCGGATTATATGCTGCAATCATTAATGCCTGCCAACAACACGGTTTTACTCCCAAGATAGGTCAACAGGCTCCGCAGATTGTCTCCATCTTGTCTCTTGTTGCCGCTAACTTAGGAATTTCATTGGTTCCTGAGTCGACTAAACAGTTAAAAATTGAAGGCATTAAATATAAATATTTAAAGAATCAAACCTCAACTATTGGTCTTGGAATTGCTTTTAAAACAGATTTTGATTGCCAGCCTGCGATTAACTTTTCCAGTATTATTAACAGCTTACTTAGAAATAAATACTAATTTTTACACTAAAAAATGATTTCTTCCAAACAGAATTATTTTACGACTATAGCAAATAATGAGTTTTAAGCTGGAAATCACCCAACAGCCTACAGCACTAAATCCAACACAGAAAAATACAGTTAAAATATATTTTAAAACAATATCTTAACTGTATTTATATTTCTGTATAACTAGAAGCGCCAATTATAGAAAACGTCAATGGCACGTTCCAAAGATTGACTCGCCTCTAAATATAAACGTTTATTCATTTGATAACGTAAGGTCAATTTATTGACTGGAGTAAATACACCTACACCGTAACGGATAAAGAGATCTGGCGTGAGATAGCCAGTCACACTAACCTGTGTATCACTGCCTGTTCCCTGTGCATCAAGTGCCAAGCCACTCAGGCCAAAAGTACGACCAATTTGATTGGTTAAGGCACGCGTCCCCCCCAATCCCATACTAATTCCAGCAGCAGCAATCGTATTATTGACATCGGATTTAAAGCCCTCTGTTTGGCTAATACCACTGGTGCCTTCATTAATACGCCCCGTAATTAAAGCATTTAAGGCTTCCTGCTCAGATAAACCTGCATCATTATAGACCTGAATATTCGGGCTTGTCGCAGTTCCTGTAACGCGAACGCCAACTGTGCTGCCTTGTACACTCTTATTGGCATCAATATCTAAAGTTGGGTTGTACAAAGGCCCATTGAAACGTGCAATTGCTCGGTTCAAATCTAAGCTTTGTCCATATGCCTCAATTTTTACCCGTTGACTCACACCAATGGCACCATTGGCACGCATCGCAGTTTCAAGCCCACGTTGTGATAAATACAAACGCCCAATTAATGGAATACGACTATCAAAACCTTGGAAAATAACTTGATTCCCCAAATTAACCATAAGATCTGCACGAATATCCCATGGTCGAGCAGACTTCAATATTGCGAGCTGATCCTGTCCTTCATGAACAATACGTACATCTGATGAGACATTCACTACAGGTGCTGAAGCTTCAGGCATTGAAATTAAGGCACGCGGAACTTCAACCTTACCATTTAAGGTTAATTTTTTACTCAATGGCAAGACATCTAAAGTTAAATCAGGTGTAACGACGGCCGTGATCAACGGTGCTTGACGAAGAAGTAAATTCTGACCTTTTAAGTGTAATTGAATACGTGGATCATTTTTCCAATCCACATTTCCAGTTAACAAACCGACACCTCGACCGCTATTGAATGCCCCGTTAATACTGGCATGATCTTCTCGAATCGAAGAGTACACCTGAATATTATTGAGATTCACGGGCAATGAAATCATGCTGATTGCACCATCTTTAAGGCGCATTTCACCATTAAATAAAGGCTGAGTTAAGGTGCCAGAGATTTTTCCTGCAAAGGATAAAACACCAGCAAGTGACCGGATATCTTGAATAAAGGGTTTAAAGACTTTAAGTTGCACTTGATCAAAGGCAACTTCACCACGCATAGGTTTGCTGTCTTTATAAGGGTCAATAATGACATTGGCATAACCTGTACCAATTTCAGGTGTTTTAACATCTAAACGAACCTGCAAGCCTTCCGAAACACTTTTCGCAATTAAAGCAATTTCGTTATAACTTAGTGTAGAACCCATATCTTGCGGATCTTCTGCGGCCAAGCCAATCACACCATTGCGTGTCACTAATCTGGCATCAATTTTGGGTTTAGCCCCTTGAGCCCATGCCGCTTTTGCATAGCCATTCACTTTGCCTGTAATGGCCAAACCTTCTGGCATAAATGCAGCAAAATCATTTAAATCGACATTTTGGGTAATAAAAGACACATTACCCTTGGTTTTACTGACACGAATAGGTTGATCAAAACACAATTGACTTTGCTGGCTTGACCAACAATGTGCGCCAACCAATAGTTCTGTTTTCGCTGAACTGTAAATCACAGATGCATTTTGACGCTGTACTAAACGCGCACGTAATGAGTCAAAATCACCTTTTTGAATTTGCCCCAACCAATCATTTTGCGCATTAAAACCACCAGCCAATTGCACATAAAATTTAGAAATTCTGTTTTCTGCTTGAACTTTTAATATATGTGCTTTGCGTGTACCCGCCAGTGAAATTTCACCTTGCCTAATTTCACGCGAACCACTCCGTAAACTTTCCATTTTTGCAGTCAGCAACGTAGGAGTGAGTTCTGAAGTTGGCAATTGACCTTGTATACGTAATTTTTTAATACTGACTAAATTACTAAAACCAAAATCATCTACAGCAAAATTTGCACTTGCTTGTAGTTTGGGTTGCGATTGCACATTTAAATAACCATATGCACGACCACGAAGCCCGCTATACAGTTCATACAAAGCTGGTGCATTTACTTTTAATCTTAAATTTTGCGCATTACCGGTCGCTTGAATTTGATTTTTTGCATAAGCCAAATACAAATTATTCGCTTCAAATTGTTGCGGCAAGAAACCCTTTTGATTGGCATTTAACACAACCGCCAAATTCCCTGTGCCACGAACAGGTTTATTGTTAATCATACCTGCTAAATTTAATTTTTCGATATTAATCCGCTTTAATGTGTCTGACCAAACACCTTGTGTTTTGACATTACCAGACAATTCACCACGCACACTTGAGACAAAATAATGTGGTTTAAAACGCACCAAGGATGCATTTACATTCCAACCAATGCCATTTTTAAGATTCACCAAACCACTGGCAAAGATTTTCCCTGCAACACCTGAGTGCTGTAATTCAGCAATTTTAATCAACTCTGGCGTGCCAGAAACTTTTAATTTCAGCAAACCCTGACTGGCTTGAATTTGGCTGGCATTGAGTGCACCATCATAATTCACTGCAAAGCTTTTAAAAGCACCACCTGATTTTTGATCATGAAATAAAATCGCTGCGGTACTACGTCCAGTTAAACGAACCGTTTCACTCTTATTTTGCTGTGCCAAACGACCCGTTAAATTAATTGAATCCAGCTGAATAATCTGTTGATTCGGCTTGGCAAAACCATTGGCTTTAACCTGTCCATTGATTAAATTGACAGGTGCAGCACCCATCACTGTTTGTGGATTAAAATCTTTTGCATTTAAAATGGCATTCCACTTCAATTGACGCTTGTCTGAAGGCAACGCTACTTTTGCACTTCCGGTTAAACTACCTTTACCTGCGACATAACTAAAACTTGGTACATTCAGATCGTTACCTTTAAGATTTAGCTGAGCTTTATATAAACCTTCAGGCAAGACAGCTTTATCATGTTTAGCAATAGATGTTGCCACTTGAATATCTTGCTTGCCGTCATTCAAAGCTAATTTAACATCGCCTGATTTACTGCTGAGCCAACCCACATAAGGTACGGCGCGATCAATATTTTTCCAAGTAACATCCAATAGCATTGGATTCGGCTTTTTACCTGTTTGCTCAGCTTGATCCAGTTTTAAATTCCATGTTTCATAACGATCAAAATCAACCAATGCGGTTAAATGCATGCCTTTTTCTAAACGACCTTTAGACGCGATTTTTGCATCAAGACTTAGCGGTAAAAAATCTTGAATGACCAATGGAATCAATTTGTCTTTTGGATTTATTTTATCTACGCGCCCATTTACATCCCAAGTCACATGGTCTTTCCAACTGACAATACCAGCAGCATTCACGGCGCCTTTCATCAATTGACCGTTTAAATTTGTAATATCCAATTGATGCACTAAATCGGTATACATAGATGCATTATATTGACCTTGTGGAATATTTTTACCACTTAAGTCCGTTGTTACATCTAGATTTAAACGCTCAATATCACCATTAAATTTAGCTACGCCATCTTTACTAAATAGCTCTTGCTCAGTTATTAACGGCCAATGATATTTTTTAAACTGCAATTCACCAAACATCGGAACATGTTTGCGTACAGGATGCACCACTGCCCAACCTGTTAATAAATCAGGTGTATTTGTCGCAACACCCGCCTGTATGGTATCTAAAGTACCTTTAGCCACAACTTTGATATCATGAATATTGAGTGTTTTATTCAATGATGGAATATTCAAATCAGCAACAGCATTTAAAGGATATTTTCCTTCAAATTTCATTTCTCCCGTTGCATTTTTAACTGCCAGATATCCCATATTCATATGGGAATCTTCAAACTTGAGTTCTGTACCTGACCAAAGTGCATTATTTAAATGAATATCATTAAATTTCACGCTGGCAGATGAGGTCTTAATCACCAAATGGTCTAGATCTGCCGTATCTAAGCGTAAAACAAAAGGTAAACGAATTTCACTAAATTTAAAGGGTTCATCACTCGGTGGATTCTTGGTGATAATTTGCAGATTACGCACGTCGGCACGATTCAGATGAATTTCTTTTTTGAGGATCGCGCGCCAACCCAAGCTTACATCGGCACGATCAATTTTAACGTCAACAGGTTTTAGCGTGACTAAGATATTTTTTAAAATAATGCCATGTAAAAGATTACCGCCTTCATATTCATAATGAATAATTTTTTGGCTTTGTAAAACACGATCCAGTAAAAATTTACTGCCTTTATCAGTCGTGAACATGACAGCGAAGGAAGCAACAAGCAAAACCAACACTATAAGCAATGTGAATAACACACTTCTCATAATACGACGTTTTTTAGGTCGAGGTAATTCTATTTCTGGTTGCTGTTCTACTTCAGCCATAATGCTCTCTAAAACCTAAAATCTATAATTGTGGACCAATAAAGAAATGGATACGTATTGGATGACTATCATCGGAAATACCTGAAGCCACATCGATACGAATTGGGCCAATTGACGATGCCCAACGAACCCCTAAACCGACACTATATGCTGTTGGCGTACTAAAATCTTGATCATAGGCATTCCCCACATCACTAAATATAGCTGCACGCCAACCTTCTTTGAATTGATAGTTATATTCCAAAGACCCGACAGCTAAAGCTTGCCCACCAATTCTAAATCCATCTTGCTCGGCAGCTAAACTCTTATAATCAAAACCACGAATACTTTGATCACCACCCGCAAAATAACGCAAATTATAAGGAACTTTACTAAAGTCTTGTGCAAAGATATAACCTAAATCACCACGCCCGACAAACTGATGGTTATCATTTTCACCCAATGAATAGATAAAACGCCAACCTGCATTTACAATGGCCATATCAGCATCGGACAATAAGGTTTCACTACCAAATTCTGCTTTATAGGTTTGCTTAAAGCCTTTACTTGGATTAACCCGTTTATCGCTGGTGGTACGTGACACTTCATAACCAAACAATAATGATTGTTGTTGTTCATTCTTATTTACCAAGAATGCTTCTGGAATTTGAGAAAAATCAACCAAACCATCTTGAGTAATACGGTCGGAACGGAAGCGTAGACCAAAGGCGTGTTGCCAACTTCCACGAGGATTTTTAATCACCCGATCCACACCAGCAACGGCAGACTCAATCATCAAGCCCATGCCTTGAGCTACCCCTTCACGTTCTTCACGCTCATAACCACCAACCAAACTAATATAGTCATTTAGTGGATGGTTATATGGAATATTATAATGACCATCAATAGACTGACGAATTTGCGATAATTCTAAGTTGGCATCAAAGGAATGACCACGGCGATTCACGATAGCGCGGCGATACTGACCACGTAAACGTACCCCAGTGTCTGAACCAAAACCCGCACCCATTTCAGCACTATTTAGACGGTCAGCATTCAATGTCACAATGACAGGAACTTTCTTTTCTTCACGTGCTTGGGCTTTTAAGCGATCTTCTTCAGTTTCTTTATTTTCTTGTTCTACCCGTAATTGACGTAGATTCTGTTCGCTTTGAGCATCGGTCGTGCCCGCAAACTCACGCTCATTCACCACAGACTGAGTAACTTCTTGAGACGAAGCAACTTTCTTTTTATCCTGAATACTGGCATCACTTTCTGATATTTTTTGCTGGTCAACCAAAGCTTGAATATCTGGTGCTAATTCTAACGGTTTTTCGATTGGATCTGGTCGTACTGCATCGACCAAGGTGTAATTAAAATAACGGGAGTTGGTTAAGTTATTTGCCAAACCATTGACACGCCAAAAAGCATAATCTGCACCATCTTGCCAAGACACCATACTTTGCAAGACATCTAAATCAATTGGAAAGGGTTTCGATGGGTCACTCATCCGAAATTCAACAGCGCCTAGTTTATAGCGTTCACCTGTTTCATAGCGTAAATTGATATCTGCTGTATCTTGCGGTTGAGCAATTTTTACATCGTGTAATCGCCAATAGCTGTCAAAGAAACCATTATTGCTTGCTGCTTCTGTAATACGTGCTTTGGTCTGTTCATATAAACCGTGGTTAAAAACATCACCAACTTCTTGATCGGGTAAAACACGAATAACTTGGAACTGTGATTCATTCTGCCCCACACCACTAAATTCAACATTCTGTTGTTTAATTTGCACGGGTGCATTCGACGTTACTCGAACCCGAACTCGATTTTCACTGAGTTTTTCAAATTTAAATGTCGCATTATAAAAGCCAACAGCCTGCGCTGCTTGATTGGACAATGTTCGAAGCTGTGGCAATGCTGAAGGAAAATCACTAAATGATTCTTGGGTAAAACTGGACAGCTTGCCTTTTATATTGGCTTTTAAATTTTCTACAGCTTGAGTATAGGCTTTATTTGAAATATCACTATTATTTTCTGTCGAGCTAATCACAATATCCGCGCTAATACGCTGCACTTTTGTCGCACTTAATTGACGTGATGGACGTATTCTATAGAACCAGCGCTTGAAGAAATTTGGTTCTTCTATTTCATCACCATCAGTTGGACCTAATTCAGGTAATGTTGTTCCAGACTCATTGGCTTCAACAACAATTTGACTGTCTGCTTGAATACTTGTGATTAACTGATCAACATTCACAGGAGCTTGATTAATTTCAACTAACTCTTGTTGAGTTGCATCAGAAACCACGACCTCAGAAATTTGCCCTGCGCGATACTGTTGTGCCTCATTTTTCGCACCTTCTGCCACACGAAAAATTTCATCTGCCATCGCTTGATTGACAGGTTCTATCGGTAGCTCTTCTAGCGCTTCAAATTCAATCGGTTTAAATTCATCCAAAGGCTGTATGGCTTGCTCTTGTTGTTGCAGCATTTGAAAACTGTCAGGCTCGGACTTTTTTTCTGGCAAATTTTCAATTTTTTCTATTTCTTCGGTACTATTCAAACCTTGTTTAACAGCTTCACTCTTGAGTTGTTGTTGAAATTCTGCTTGAGTGGTGACTGCATTTGGCTGTGTCTCTTGTGCAAAACTTTGTTGCGCAAGCAAGCTTAAAAAGAGACTTAAACAGAATCGTGTATGTTGATCATTCCACTGTATGATGGAATGGACACTTAGTGTAAGAGTCGACTGTTTAAAATCCAGTTTTGAAAGCATAAAAAACTCTAAACTCGTATAATATTTATAATGAAAATGTCCAATGAAAGCTTGCTAACAAGCTCAAATCTATTGGAATTTTCACTAAAGTATAGGTTAAAAACATCATACATGATTTTTATCGCGTTTTACCAAATGCTCACATTTCTTAATAAAACTTAATGAAGTCCAGAAACCATGGAAAAAAATGAACATCTTTTAGGCACGCGTCGATTTTTACCGATGTTTGTTACTCAATTTTTTGGTGCACTCAATGACAATGTCTATAAACAAGCGCTGTTATTGGTCATTACCTATGGTTGGATTAATCAACAAAGCGCGGATGTAAGTACGCTGAATAATCTCGCAGCCTTATTGTTTATTTTACCCTATTTTATTTTCTCTGCGACAGCTGGACAGATTGCAGACAAGTATGAACGCTCACAACTTGTACGCGGTATTAAAATTCTTGAAATTGTGATCATGTTGATTGGTTCTGCTGGCTTTATCCTCGGTCATTTATGGCTGTTATTATTGGCTTTATTTTTAATGGGGACGCACTCCACTTTCTTTGGGCCAATTAAATATGCCATTTTGCCTGAAATTTTAAAACCGAATGAATTGATGTCTGGAAACGCATTATTTCAATCGGGTACATCCATTGCGATTTTACTGGGGATGATTTTAGGTGGTGCAGTTATTTCCACATCACAAGGCAATCTCATTTGGATTAGCTTGACTGTGGTGATCATTGCCGTTTTGGGTTATTTCTCAAGTCGCTTTGTGTTAAAGCAAAATGTCACATCGCCTGATCTCAAAATTGACTGGAACTTTTTTAGAACCAGTTTTCAAACCTTGAAATATGCCAAAAGCTTGCCGATTGTCTTTCTCATTTTACTGGGCAATTCTTGGTATTGGTTTTATGGCGCAACGTATCTCACCCAAATTCCACAACTAACACAACAAAATTTACATGCTTCTGAGAATGTGGTCAGTCTACTTTTAACCTTTTTCTCTGTCGGCATTGGTATGGGTTCATTATTGTGTCGCAGAATTGGCGGTTCAGAAGTGAATTTAAAGATGGTGCCTCTGGGTGCAACGGGCCTAACTGTTTTTGCTTTTTATTTGGCTGCAAGTTTAGCTTTTGTTCCTGAACGTACAGGTGAAATGCTGGGTTTAAAAGATATCTTTACCCAAGGCTTAAGTTACTACCATGTCATGCTTGCTGTGACATTACTGGGCATTAGTGGTGGTTTTTATATCGTACCGCTATACGCCATGATGCAAGCCTTTTCTCCACGCTCACATCGTGCGCGTGTGGTGGCAGCAAATAACATTTTAAATGCGGTATTCATGGTATCCTCTGCTGTATTTTCCATTATCATCTTAAGCATATTCAAGATTGATATTAAAATACTTTTTAGTATTACTGCTATTTTAAGTGCCATTTTCACGACATGGCTTTTGTTTAAACTCAAGCCTATGCTTGCTGCACATCAACAAGCTGCTTTAGAGGATTAATTTTATGCGTCAATATACTGGTATCGACAAATTTATTCATTCATTTGACCAAGCGCTACGCAGCCTCGTTCCTGGAACAACCACTGCACATCGTGAAAATCCAAGCAGTGATGTTGAAACAAAACTAGCCGTGAGTGAAGCACGTCATGTTGCGGGCTTAATGCGCGTCAATCATAGTGGTGAAGTGTGTGCGCAAGCGCTTTATCATGGTCAGGCACTGACTGCAAAATTGCCTAATGTACGCCACGAAATGGAACAAGCTGCCGTTGAAGAACAAGATCATTTGGCTTGGTGTGAAGACCGTTTAAAAGAGCTTGATAGCCATACCAGTTTACTCAATCCTGTTTGGTACGGACTTTCATTTGGTATGGGCGCACTTGCAGGCATTGCAGGCGATAAATACAGTTTAGGTTTTGTGGCTGAAACTGAACGTCAAGTGAGTTTGCATTTAGAAGACCATATTAAACAGCTACCTGCACAAGATGATCGTTCACGTAAAATTTTAGTGCAAATGAATGAAGATGAATTACAGCATAGGGATACTGCGCTGAATGCTGGCGGTGTGGATTTACCCGCGCCTGTACGTATTACCATGACTGCAATTTCTAAACTGATGACCAAGACCAGTTATTATATTTAAGTGTTTTTGCGTGATAAAAGCCCACATTATTGTGGGCTTTTTAATGAATCATAAAAATAAGATTTACAACCTGTTTTGGCGTTTAAAACGTTCTAATTTACGATCAGCTTCATAATAATTAAATTCAATTCTGTCTTGTTTAATTCTTAATTCTTGAATTAATTTACGATATTTGTCCCGATTTTCAGGGCTGGTTTTATCATCAAGAAGCGCTGTACGATAACGCTCTAAATTACCCAACAAATCATCTTGTTGTTTTTTAGCATTATAATAATCAGATGCCACATCATAATAAGGCTTTAATTGGCTACGTTTTTCTAAAGGGCACACACTGTACGAGCCTGAGCCTTTTAATGCCTGATCAAATATATTTTCAGCCGTACAATAATAACTTAAACCACGTTGATAGCCTTGCTGATAAAGCTGTTGATTAGGCTGAATCCCCGCTTTTTGACAGGCCTTAAAATATCGATCAATGCGACTCACATGACCTGAACTGCCATCATTTTCACCAACAGAAAACCATTGTGCAGTATGACATTGTTCTACGCTCATACTGCTACACCCTGTTAAAAACATGACCATGGTGATGCCTAAAAGTTTTATCTTTGTCATCTTGCTGTTCTTTATATCCATAGAGACACTTTTTAAATAGCTTGAAACATTAAACAAATCGAACCATTCTTAGACTTGTTTCAATGAAATCACTCTATATAAATACTATATGATTGATTGAAAAGACTGAATACCAAAGACGATAGTCAAGCAAAGGAGTTCGTGTCCACTATGAACTGAGATTAGATTTAGTTAAATGCACAATGGGATAATCAATAGCAGCATCGTATACAAATATTACATGCTTCCAAACATCTTGCATTGGAATTTTTACGTCTAAAGCTAAGGGTAATTTTTTCGGATTAAATTGCATGTGTTCTAAATCCAGACCCCAAGCAATCAAATCGACATCTAAGGAAATAAAATGGGATGGACGTACACGACCTGAATCCGTTTCCATTTTCTTCAGCAAGTGCATGATTTCGTCAACATGCAAATGAGACTTAAGCAAACAGGCAGCATTCCAATAGTCTGCCCCAATCGCATCTCGACATGGCATTAAATAAATTTCAGAGAATTGAACCTGCCCCATTTCAGCAATCTGGGAAAATGCCTGCTTAAAATGTTGTTCAGGATTGCAATTACTCGCCAGAGCTAAGGCGAATATCGTTTCGGTGGCGTTCAAGACGAATTCCTACAGAATTTGCTTGCGCGATAATGGCAGGCTTCCTGATCGTAATCATAATAGATTCGACTGCGGGAAAGGTAGTAAAAAGTGCATTTAGAACAAGTTTTGCTGCATGTTCGATCAATTCTGGCTGTGCTTGTTGAATCACGGTGGCTGAGATTTCGCAAATTTCCGCATAATTCAGCGTATCTTTCAATTCATCAGAATTCGATGCTTGTTCTAAATTGGTCTGAATCCTCATATCAAGCATTAAAGGCTGAATAATTTGACGTTCCCAATTAAAACAGCCAACCACTGTTTCAACTTTCAAACCTTCAATGATAATTGCGTCCACATTTCTACCCTTAACAGATTTTGACTTTTTAATCCCTCCCAACCTCCCTTTAAAAAGGGAGGAGCTTTTAAGTCCCTCTTTGAAAAAGGGGGATTTAGGGGGATTTTCTTAAAACAACTTAGTTTTTTAACAACACATTCGGGTCAAGTGTTTGCACCATTTGCAAACGTTGGTCTGCATAAATATCGGTATATGGTGCAAGAATGCGCATAAAGCGATCGAAATACAGCATTTGCTTAAATAACAATGCGAAGTCACGTGGGAAGCGAATACCATGACGCTCACCTACACCCACCATATCCATCATAATATCGTTTAAATCGGCAGGATTTGAAGTTAATATTTGCTGAGGATCGGCCATTAATACGCCGCTAAATAACCGCTCTAAATCAGCTGCTAAAACTTGGGTATCAATCTTCTTATCTGTCATGCCCATTTTCAGCATATTTTCAGCCATCAGGTTGTAATCTGTTCTTTGCAGTGCATCCATAAATGCAATCGATGCAGTCCACACTGTTGGATTTAACTGCCCAACGATACCGAAATCGATAAAACCGACACGACCATCTTCAAGCAACATCAGATTGCCTGCATGTAAGTCAGCATGAAAACTGTTACACATCATCAGGCTACCAAACCAGGTATTCATGGCTGTAATTAAAACCTGAGATGGATCTTTAGAGACTCTTTTAACCACATCAAAATCGGTCAAAGGTACGCCATACAAACGCTGCATGGTCAGCACACGGCGCGTTGAATATTGATGATAGACTTTTGGTGCAGTGGCTTTATTGTTTTGAGTGACATTCAAATAATTAACAAAATCATCTAAATTTTTTGCTTCTTCAATAAAATCAACTTCACGCACCATACGCGTTTTAATTTCATCAACAATATCTGCAAGTGATGCAAATTTTACTTTCGGTACAGCTTTTTCTAAGACTTTGGTTGCCCAGTGCAAAACATTTAAATCGGTATAGAGAATGGTTTCTACGCCCGGCTTTTGCACTTTAATCACCACATCTTCACCGCTTACAAGTTTAGCTGCGTGAACTTGTGCAATCGATGCTGAAGCTAAAGGTTTTTCTTCAATCGAAGCAAAAATTTCATCTAAATTTCTGCCTGCAAATTCAGAAGCTAAAACCCCTTGCACATAACTAAACGGTAATGATGGTGTTTGATCTAAACAACCTTGGAATTCTTCAACATATTCACGTGGAAATAAGGATGGCGTACTGGCTATAAACTGCCCAAGTTTAATATAGGTTGAACCTAAAGATTCAAAAGTTTCGCGCATCAATTTTGCGTTACTTGGTTTTTCAGTGGCGTATTTAATGCCTGCTCTTGCTGCAATGACAGCTGTTTCCCCGACTCGGGCAACTGAACGCAGTCCATCTAACCAGATATTGTTTTTCATAATGTCTAAGTAGAATTAAATTGGTAGTGAGTGTAGCAAAAAAATATTCTTTTGCAGGACTATCTTGCCTGACAAACTGAACAATCTATATCTTTTTCAAAAGCCAGTAAGCGTTGTTTCATGCTTAAACCATCCCAAAGCAATAATTTTTGCTTCAATGGAGTTTTAGCTAGCCCTAAATAAAGCAAGGCATGATGGGCTTGTAAACTTGCCATGACATTGGGTGTTGTCGCAAGTACGCCAGAATCTGCACAACGTAAACTTTCGTTTGCATGTTCTTCTTTTGGAAATAAGCACTCATAGCAAGCAGAATCGCCTTCCACCATAAACAATTGACCTTGAAAGCCTATGGCTGATGCACTAATTAAAGGGACATTTAATTGTGTACACATTTGATTAACCAAATAGCGAGTGGTGAAATTGTCGCAACCATCCAACACTAAATCTTGAGTAGAAATGAGTTGTTCTGCATTGCTTTCATCAAGTTTAGAGGTATAACTTTTTATGCGAATGTGTGGATTAATTTGCTTTAAGCGTTTTGCGAGTATTTCAGATTTATAAAAGCCAATATTTTCTTCTACATAGGCTATTTGCCGTTGTAAATTACTCATTTCAATGGTGTCGGCATCAATCAAGGTAATTTGGCCTACGCCTGCGCGTGCTAATAGTTCCGCACTTGTACAACCTATACCGCCACAACCAACAATAAGCACGTTGGCAAGTTTAAGTTTTTCTTGTGCTTCTATATCCCAACCATCAAGCAAAATTTGGCGGGAATAAAGGTGCATTTCATCATCATTTAACTCTAAGTCCATATCGAGTAGATTAGTCACTAAGTTGTCCCACTTGCATTTATTGATTTAAAACCTGTTTAGATTATAAAGGATATCCTCTTTCTGTTCTGTAGAAGTCTTTGACAAGAACCATTTTTTACCCCAATACTTCAAGAAATCTTAAATAATATTTTAAAATCAATAAGTTATTATCTTTAGAAAAACTTTAGGTGTTTTGCATTTTTCGGCATTACATCCTTGTTATTTTAACGCTTCGTCCTTTATATTTACTGTTCACTGCCATATAGGCAGCTTAGAAACGATTAACCTAAAAAAACCGCCCTACAGGACGGTCTTTAATTTAAAAATAATAAAATACTCTTTAAAAAGAAAAATCCAATTAGCCAACTTTTTGAATCCCTTGCATTTTGGCAATTTCCTGTTGTTTGAGTAAATTTCGCTGAATTTTCCCACTGGAGGTTTTAGGCAAAGCTTCTACAAATTCAATCTCTTTTGGATAAGCATGTTTAGATAAGCGCGAACGGACATATTCTTGCAATGTATGACTTAACGCATCCGAAGCTGAAAATTGTGGTTTTAACACGACAAATGCTTTTACAACCTCAGTTCTTTCCGGATCAGGCTTACCAATCACAGCAGATTCAAGGACTTCAGTACATTCAAGCAATGTACTTTCCACATCAAAAGGACCTACACGATAGCCTGACGTTGTAATGACATCGTCAGCACGAGCAATAAAATCAACACCACCTAATTCATTCAATCTAACCGTATCACCCGTTAAATAATAATGCCCCACAAAGGATTTACGATTATTTCCATCATAGCCTTTAAACCAAACCAGTGGTGATTGTGAAAAATCAATTGCTAGTGTACCTACGCCACCTTTTTCCACTTCTTCATTGTTCTGATTTAACACACAAAAGCGATGTCCCGGATTTGCAAATCCTGCTGAACCAACTTTAATTTCATGTGCTAATGCATGATGATTACCAATCACCATACCTAATTCGGTCTGCCCATATTGATCATAAATATTCACATTTAAATCATGGTTAAACCAATGAATCACTTCAGGCGTTAATGGCTCGCCTGCGCTACTCACCACACGTAAATGCGCTTTAATAGATGGATCAAACTTTTCTTTAAAACCAAAGAACATACGAAATGCTGTCGGTGAACCTGTTAAATTACTCACTTTGTATTTTTTTATAATCTGTACAGCATTATCTACACTAAACGCACGTTCATCCATAATAATGCTATGACCTAAACTTAACGGCCCTGTAATACCGTAATACAGTCCATATGCCCAACCCGGATCGGCTAAATTCCAGAAAGAATCCTCGGCACGTAAATCCACGGCATACGTCATATAACCTTTAAATGCCAACACTGCCTTGAGTGGAACGGGTACAGATTTGGCTAAACCCGTTGTTCCCGAGGTAAACATCATCAAGAAATCATCTGCAAATCTTTGCATGACCGGTTCAAATACTGAAGATTGCTTGGTGAGTTCTGTCCAAAAGTCATCGTCTTGCTGACTTAATGTATTCGGCTGATACACTGTCAAAATATGAGGCACGTCAACACTATTGAGTTTTGGACGTTGTTCTTCATTGGTCACAATCAATCGAGTTTTAGCGGTATTAATACGATGTTCTATCGCTTTAGATTCAAATGCAGTAAACAAAGGCTGATATATTGCCCCCATTCGCCAAGTCGCTAAAATCGTGATCAGCAATTCAGGTGTACGTGGTAATAAACCCGCAATACAATCACCTGCTTTTAAGCCCAGTGAAGTAAAATAATGGGCTAATTTTCCTGACGCATCTGCCAGTTGTTCAAATGTCCATTCTGCCGATTCACCATTTTTACCTTCCCAAATTAAGGCTATTTTATTTGAACCGAGGTGGCGCTCACAACATTCAACATAAGCGTTGATTGCCTGAGGTGTACCTACCAATTGCTCAGCAAGAAATTGATCAAAATTAAACTCTTGATATGCTTGTTCTAGCGTCTTCATCGCGACAACCTCTTATCCATTTTTATAAAAATGTAATTACTTTGTGCAGTTGCTTTATGTAATTACTTTTTGTCCATTTTCGTTGTTGTTTTCATTTTCAAATGCCAAAATAAATTCAGCATTTTAACCATTTTTTACTTCACTCATGACCTAGATAAACATGATTAGCGAAATCCTACAATTTCCAAATCCATCAAAAAATATGCAGGATTTGAACACCCACTAAAGTCTTAAATTGAGCCTATTCAAAGCTTGGTCACTTCACGTGCAATCACTAAACGTTGAATGTCCGATGCACCTTCATAAATTTGGCTCACACGCACATCGCGGTAAATTCGCTCTACTGGAAAATCAGAGACATAGCCATAACCACCATGAATTTGAATCGCATCTGAGCACACACGTTCAGCCATGGTTGAGGCAAATAATTTTGCCATTGAGGCTTCTTTTAAACACGGTAAACCAGCATCTTTTAAAGTGGCTGCATGGAAAATCAATTGACGTGCCGCTTCAATCTGGGTGGCCATATCGGCTAAACGAAATGCGACTGCCTGATGCTGAACAATTTCCACCCCAAAAGCTTTACGTTGATTGGCATATTCCACCGCTGCATCTAATGCCGCACGTGCCATCCCAACAGATTGAGCTGCAATGCCAATACGCCCTGATTCCAAGTTAGATAAAGCAATTTTGTAGCCTTCACCTTCCTGACCCAATAAATTTTCGGCAGGAATTCTACAATGATCAAAAATGATGGTTGCCGTATCTGAACAGTGTTGTCCCATTTTTTCTTCAAGGCGAGAAACAACATAGCCTTTTGTTTCGGTAGGCACCAAGAAACATGAAATGCCTTTTTTCCCTGCGGCTTTGTCCGTCACCGCAAATACAATTGCGACTTGAGCATGCTTTCCTGTAGTAATAAATTGTTTAGTGCCATTTAACACCCAAAAGTCACCATCACGTTCTGCCTTACATTCCAGTGCACCTGCATCTGATCCAGCTTGAGGCTCGGTTAAACAAAAGCAGCCCAACCATTCACCTGTTGCTAATTTGGTTAAATATTTTTGTTTCTGAGCTTCTGTACCATAACGCTGAGTAATGCCACATGGCAGTGAGTTTTGAACGCTAACAATGGTGGAAATAGCACCATCACCTGCGGCAATTTCTTCTAATGCCACCACAAGGGAGACATAATCCAATCCAGCACCGCCCCATTGTTCAGACACAGTCATGCCTAAAGCACCCAACTCACCCAGTTCTTTTAATTCTTGTGCGGGAAATTTTGCAGTTTTATCTCGCTGTGCAGCAGTTGGTTTGAGTTTAGCTTGCGAATAATTCCGCATCATGTCCTGAACCATTTTTTGTTCTTCATTTAAAAGCATTGAGCATCCCTTTTGTGTTCAGGTTGTTAAATTCGACATTTATTAAAATTTAAAAAATATTTGATACACGACAATCCCATTCGCAACCTGAAACATTTCTAAAAAGATAATGTTTCTGCGAGGAAGTGGACTGTAAATTCAATTAAACAGGTTTTGCGAATGGAGATGGTTTTGCCTACTTTTCCCGAAAGAAAAGTAGGTCGAACCGAAGGTTATACAAAACCTTTAATTAATAATGCAAAGACTCCGCTACAAAGATAAAGATCACAAATCAAAATAGATTATTTAGGCTGCATACGAATCGCACCATCCAAACGAATCACTTCACCATTCAAATAACTATTTTCAAAAATATGACCCACCAAATGCGCAAACTCTTCTGGTTTTGCTAAACGTGGTGGAAATGGCACCATTTGCCCCAAAGCATCCTGCACATTTTGCGGCATTCCTTTCAGCATCGGTGTTTCCATAATGCCCGGTGCAATCGTCATAACACGAATAGCCTCACGTGCAAACTCACGTGCTAAAGGCAAAGTCATCGCAACCACGGCACCTTTAGAAGCAGCATAAGCTGACTGCCCAATTTGCCCATCAAATGCAGCCACTGAAGCCGTATTTACAATCACTCCACGCTCTTCTTCACCTGCTTTCAACTCATATTTCGCAATCAAATTTGCAGCAAAACGAATCATATTGAATGTCCCACTGACATTAATATTCAGTACTTTTTGGAACATGGCAAAATCATGCATGCCATCGCGACCCAGCACTTTAGCTGATGGGGCAATCCCTGCACAGTTAACCAAGCCATTGAGTTGACCATATTGCTGCTCAATATTTTCAAAAAATATTTTTACCGCATGTTCATCGGTCACATCCAATTTCACAAAAACAGAATACTCGCCTAAACGCTGTTGCATTTCCATACCCAGTTCATCATTCATATCTACCATGATGACTGTAGCTCCCTGACCAACCAAATACGTTGCAGTTGCAGCACCTAGACCCGATGCACCACCCGTGACCACAAAGACCTTCCCTTGAATTTTCATTTTATTTTCCTATCAATGCTTTGAATGAACACTCGACTTAAGATGCAGAGTAAATGCAGTCAAGCTTGAGTACAATTTCCAAATATTGCATCATCTATGATGGATTTGGACAATCCAACCTATCGGACAAATGAACTGAACATGGACATCAGCACATGAATGAACAAGATTTAAACTACAGCAAAGGTACAATCTCGATCAATCTTGTGCATGAGGCATTACTTTCTGCGCAGCATCAGGGCTTAAACACGCAAAGCATCTTACTCAAATCCGGCATTCCTCTTGAATTAACGCAGTCCAGTAAAGCCCGTGTTTCAGTTTCTCAATACGCTCAACTCTGGATTGAACTTGCGGATGCCATGAACGATGAGTTTTTTGGTATGGACAGCCATCCAATGCGTCGTGGAAGTTTTAAACTGTTATCACAATCCGTCATGTATGCTGAAACGCTAGAAAAAGCACTGCAACATATTTTGCAATTTTTAAATCTGGTCTTAGACGACTTTATCAGTCAATTATTTGTGCAGGAAAACTATGCTTATATTGTGATTTATGAACAAAAACAGACCAAAAGAATGTTCAGTTACGCCACTTATTTAATGCTTATCCATGGTTTGATGTGTTGGTTAAGCGGACAAAGAGTTTTACTGAACCAGATTCAACTTAAATGTGATTCACCCATAGATGACCAAGACTACAAAGTCCGATTTTGTGAAAATATTCAATATAATAGCAATGAAAATTACATTCAGTTTGATGCCAACTATTTAAATATTCAGATCAAGCAAGACCAACAATCGTGGTATCAATTCATTCAACAAACGCCACAAAACCTATTGGTTCGCTTTAAAAACCCACATGCCATTAGCACGCAAATACGTAAACATTTAATGCAGGTGCCACCAGCAGAATGGTTAGAACTGAATGAAATTGCGCATCGTCTAAATATGTCTGATGCAACCATTCAAAGACGCCTAAAAAGTGAAGGCGTTAGTTACCAACAACTCAAAAATGATATCCGACGTGACACAGCCATTGAATTTCTGACTAAAACAAACAAAACACTACAAGATATTAGTGATGAATTAAGCTTTCATGACCCAAGTGCATTCCATCGGGCCTTTAAGAAATGGACAGGTGTTAGCCCGGGTGCTTATCGTCAAAATAAAGAACCGTAATCTGTTTCTATTGATATGAACTAAAATTAAGGTCTATTGATATTTTTCGTGCAAAAAAATAGCGAGTAATAAAATTCAAGCACCAAAGTGACACTATAAAAGTTCTATTGATCCAGTTTGTCGCTTTATCTAGTTGCCATTATGAAATGTCAACAGCCCCCTAAATTTAAATCAGTTTTTTGACCTTCATTCGTCGGAATGTAATATTGCTGTCGTACATTGTCACTGACTTGAAAAAATTTCGTGCCATAGTGATCTCTTCATATTGTTACATAATATTTAATAAAAACATCATGGAGGGGACTAATGAGCACCCAATTTAATAAAAACTTAATGGCAAATATCGCATGGCTATCATTGTTGCTATGCAGTCAGCAAGCGATTGCCGACACATACATTTATGTGACCAATACCACCCCTGAAACGGTATCCGTCAATATTAATCATCATGGTACACGCACCTTAGTTCAAGGGAGCGAATGGGCACAAGAAGCCACCCAAATTGCCCCTTACGAGACCAAACGTGTACTGCGGTATAATCGTTATACAGGGGTAAAGTCAGGTCAAACCTACAATTTTGATACCGTGATTACGGGCGGTGGCTCAAGTGTCACGCTGAAACAATCGATGACAGGTACTTGGTCTGGCAGTGATATTAAACATTCGGCTTCCGGCAGTGATTTTTCTGCACCGTGGTTTAACAATCGTAATATTCAGCGCTTCAACACCAACTATGCAGGTAAAGCAGCCCAGACTGCTTTTAAAGCTGAATACACTGGTGGTTATGACGACTTCCACTACACTATCCATCAAAATACCGTGCCAGAACCTGTTGCCAGCAGTGCCGATGAGTTTAAAGTTTTAACCTACAATATTTATGCTCTTCCTTTAGTGGCAAGTAAAATTGATTCGCGTTTAGAACAACTGCCGCAAAACCTAAAAGGCTACGACGCGATCTTATTCCAAGAAACCTTTGCTTTTGGTCGTACTGCCATGTTGGCCAAATTAGCGCAGGAATATCCGTACCAAACTTATATTCCAATCGGTTCAGGTTTCAATATCTATGACAGCGGCATATTGGTTGCAAGTCGTCATCCAATTGTAAAAACAGATCATTTTATTTACCCGAGCTGTACAGGGATTGACTGTTTTGCCGATAAAGGCGTGATTTATGCTGAAATCCTCAAGAATGGCAAAGCCTATCATGTGACCTCCACGCATACCGCATCGTTTGATACCGACGCGGCACGTGATATGCGCCAGCAACAATTTAAGCAAATTCGCGCTTTGGTCGATAAACAAAATATCCCATCATTTGATGCAGTACTCATGGGCGGTGACTTTAATGTCAACAAACTCCTGTGGCCGCAAGATTATGCGCAAATGCAAATTAACTTGAATGGTACGGTACCAGTCAGCACAGGATATACCGCATCGACCTTCGATCCACGAGTGAATAAACTCGCAGGTGCAGGACTCACGGGCGGCTCTACCGTAGAGTATTTAGACTATGTGGTGTCATCCAATAACCACCGTCAACCTATGCAAGCACGTAACGATGTCCGCATTCTTCGCTCGGCTGCCGATCCCTTATTTATGACTTGGGACTTATCTGACCACTTCCCAGTAATGGGTCAATTCCAATACAACCCATAAGGAATAATAATGAAGCGCTTTGGGCTTATCGCTTTGGTGCTGAGTGTATTGGTGATCGGTGTGGTGATATGGTTGGGCCTTGGCTCATCATATGCCACATCGGGTCAAACTCAGGCATCCTCACCGTCCCTTACAGAGACTGCTCAACCCAGCAGTTTGCAAGAGAAGCTTGCCGCTGCAAACAATGACGAGTCAAGAATGCAGCAACAACAGCAACAAGAATCCATCCAAAAAATCATTCAACTCTTTCAAAAAAATCCAGGCAATATCACACAATTATTAAACCAGTTACAGCAAAACTGCCCTGGTACCAACTGTCAGGCATTATTAAAACAGGTATTGGACGAATATCCAGATCAGCAGTTTGCCCAGACTTTAAAACAATTGATAGAACGCCTACCACTGTACGAAAAAGAAATGCAAGCTAAAACCATGTCCACACAAATGACACCGCAACAGCGTTATCAGGAGATTTGGAACTTACGCGAACAGACTTTAGGTAAGCAAGAAACACAACTCGGCTTTGCTGAAGAAAAAGAATTTGCCAGCTATCAGTTTGCTTATGGTGAGCTCTTGAGCCGCGCACCGCAAATGAACTTACAACAACGTCTGAGTGAACTTGCGCAATTACAGCAACAATATAAAAACCCGAGCAAAAATATTGATGGTCAAAGTGGTAGTTACGATAAAGCCCTTAAATTGGCTTTAATTGGCGTCACCGACCCGATACAGCAACAAGAAATTACCCAACAAATTCGTAACAGCTACTTTTCCGGCAAAGAAGCGGCGCAATTGGCTGAACGCGAACAACAAATCGCTCGGCAACAACAACAGATCGCCAGTTATCAATCTGAGCTTGCTGCTCTAAACCAAGAAATGAACCAGCAAAAACAAAACTTAGCTGAAAGTGCATGGCAACAGCAATATCAACTACGTCTAGAACAACTGAGGCAAAAGCACTTTAACTAGTAGCTTAAACGTTCATCATTCTTCACATCAAACAAAGACAGCTAAAGCAAGGTGATATACCTCATGTTGCTTTAGTATGTCCTTATAAATTGCAATTCCACAATGTTTTGAGTTCGCATCAGTGATGCGTAAAATAAAGACTATTGCAACGATAATATTAATAAAATTATTATAATTTAATATCTTAAGTAAAAATAAAAGAATTTTTTGATTAAAACTCCACGATATTTCACATTGAATGCTTCTTTTTAACCTATACACGTTCATTAGATCAGTAGTGTGAAATGCAAATAGACACTCAATTTAATAAATTAAAGCTTTTCATTCACTTAACAAATCCATCTTTCATTTATCGGAATCTATTTGCAAAATGTTCCAAAATGGATTATTTTTCAACCAATTTTAAAGCATTCTTTAATGCTTATTTTCGGCTGTACTCCCCCCTGTTTAATCACCTTATTTCTTTTAAAGGTTATGACATGCTTAAAATGATTGATGTTCTCGATCAACGTCTCGTGCAAAATTTTACCCAAGCTTTGCAGTCTCCTACTCCACAATTTGAAGAGCAACTGAATCAAAGCATTCTGAATGCATCAGACCTTGACTTAAATCATGCTGTAACCACATTTTTTAATGAAGTCGATGCCATTGAAGTAGTACAAGCACTTGATATTAGCGCTGACCGTATTCAAGCCCTTCAGTTAGGTGAATCTTTTAAAGATGAACAATATTTAGCTGATCTGAAAAAAATTGTGACGCTTTGCCTTGCACTCGAAACAGATGCTTTAGAGCAAGTTGAAGTATCTGATTGCCTACAAGATTATCCAATGTGATACTGTAAATGGCTTTTAAAAGCGACTCTTTTGAGTCGCTTTTTTATGGATAAATCATTATTTAATCATTTATTTTGATCGCAATTTATAGTCGACACTGATGTTCTATATTGTACCTTGTGCTATTTATAGTTATCACTTTACTTAAACTGATGCACATTGCAATCGCTCAATCTTTATCTTACCTGAAAATAATTACAATCATTTAAAACACACAATGTAATTACAAAAGAATTACACTTAAAGAAAGAATAAGACTACTTCTTTTTAATCAAGGGTCGTAAAATAACACTTAAACTCTTAATAAATAGGCAAAAAAAAGCGCTTAATGCGCTTTTTTTTAAATTGCTTTCTTTTTCGGTTATTTTGAACAACCAATCGTTACGCGATTATTACCGCTGTAATCTTTGATGGTTTGAATATCTTTATAACCATATTTCTTAAACAGTTGATAGACCACACCACCTTGATTATAACCGTGCTCAAGCGCAATCCAACCATTGGCAGTCAACCATTTTTTACCATTTTGAATGATAAATTCAATATCAGCTAGACCATTATTCGCTGCGACTAAAGCACGTTTTGGCTCAGTTGCCAAATCCTTCATGTGCTTATCATTCGGGTCGATATAAGGCGGATTCGAGACAATTACATCAAAAAATTGATTACGCTCTAACGCTTTAAACCAACTACCTAAAGCAAATTTAACTTGCGGTAAGTCATGTTTGTCTGCATTAAACTGTGCAACTTCTAAAGTCGGTTGATAGATATCAGTTGCAGTGATGGACCAATCTGGACGCTCACTAGCAAGTGATAAAGCAATTGCACCTGTACCTGTACCCAAATCTACGATTCGAGCATCTTCAGGTAAGTCTAAATGCAAAACGGTTTCCACCAAAACTTCAGTGTCTGGTCGTGGAACTAAAGTATCTTTGGTTACTTTTAAATCTAAAGTCCAGAATGGTTGTGAACCCGTCACATAAGCCAAAGGTTCGCCAGCTTCAATACGCGCCAATGCCGTAACATAGGCGTGTTCTTGCTCTGCTGTTAATTCTTGCGCTTTTTTCATCACCAAATCAAAAGAATCGATTTTGGTAATATGTTCAAGCAACCATGCATTTTCTTGGCGTTCGTAACTTTCCGATTCACCGCGTAAGGCTAATGCCTGTGCAATATTCATTAACCACCATTCTGCTGTGCAAGCATTGCTAACTGATCTGCTTGATATTCACGATGTAAACTATCCAGTAATTCTGTTAAATCACCTTCCATCACGGCATCTAACTTATATAAAGTTAAGTTAATACGATGATCGGTCATACGCCCTTGCGGATAGTTATAAGTACGAATACGTTCTGAACGGTCACCTGAACCCACCAAATCACGGCGCATTTCAGAAGTTGCAGCATCAGCAGCCGCACGTTTAGCATTTTCTAAACGTGACACCAAAAGTGCCATCGCTTTAGCTTTGTTCTTATGTTGCGAACGCTCATCCTGACATTCCACCACCGTACCCGTTGGTAAATGGGTAATACGAACAGCAGAGTCGGTTTTGTTAATATGCTGACCACCCGCACCCGAAGCACGGTAAGTATCAATACGTAATTCAGATGAATTGATTTCCACCGAAGTATCGACATCAACTTCAGGTAAAATTGCCACGGTACACGCAGAAGTATGAACACGCCCTTGCGATTCAGTCGCAGGCACACGCTGTACACGATGCGCACCGCTTTCAAATTTCAAACGACCGTAAACACCATCACCATTAATCAGGCAAATGACTTCTTTATAGCCGCCATGCTCACCTTCATTTTCAGACAGTACTTCAAGACGCCAGCCTTGCGTTTCAGCGTATTTACTGTACATGCGATATAAATCGCCAGAGAAGATCGCTGCTTCATCTCCCCCTGTTCCAGCACGAATTTCCAAATAAGCAGAATTGGCATCATTGGGATCTTTCGGAATCATTAAGATATTTAAATCAGCTTCAAGCTGAGCAATAATGGCTTTATTGTCCTTAATCTCTTCTTGCGCCATTTCCTTAAAATCGGGATCAGATAACATCGCTTCAGCAGTTTCAATATCTTTTTCTGCTTGGGTGTACTTTTTCCAAACTTCAGTGATTTCTGTTAAGTCATTATGCTCACGCGAAAGTTGACGAAAGCGTTTGTTGTCAGAAATGACTTCTATATCCGCAAGCAATGCGTTTAATTCTTCATGACGGTCAGAAAGTTGATCTAATCGTAAACGTAACGATTCTTTCATTTTGCAAAATATCTCAAGACAATGGCTATCTCTATGCCTTATAGAACATAGATCAGCTCAAAAAAATTGTGCCTAGTGTAACGATTCTCAGGTTTAAATGACATAGATATTGTTGCGACGAATCCTCTTATTAAAAAAGGCGTTTTTAAAAATGTGATTTAAATCACTCCTAGGTTTATTCATATTTCAATTGCAAATGTATCTTTGACGGGCTTTTCTACACATTTTTAATAAAACTAATACAAAGCAGACACTAAACCACATAACTCTGCTTCGTCATCTCCATATTTCACCAAATATTTTTGTTACATTTACCGCCATCGAAAGCAATTACAATGGTCCGCTTTTTTGGACATGGAGTTAACTATGAAACTTAATGCATTATTATTAAGCGCAACATTAGCAGCAACATCAATAATGGCAGTAAATGCTCATGCTGATAATACAACTCGCGTAGCAGCAACTTCTGCATTAGGTAGTGTAGCAGGTACGGCTATTGGTAAAAGCATGGGCGGTAATACTGGCGCAATGATTGGTTCTGCTATTGGTGGTGCGGGTGGTGCTGCGGTGTCAGCGAACAAACGCGACCGTACTGGCGCTGCAATCGGCGGTGGTTTAGGTGGTGTGGGTGGTTATACTGTAGGTAAAAGCGTAGGTGGTACAACTGGTGGTTATGTAGGTTCAGCGCTAGGCGCTGCGGGTGGTTCTGTACTGGGTAAAAAAGTATCGCAAGACCGTCATGCTGACCAACGCTCTTATAAAAAGAAATCTAAAAAATACCGTCGTAACCATCGCTAAGTTATCACTAGCTAACTGAATAATAAAAGCCTCTTATTCTAGAAAATGCCAGTCAGTTTAGAAATTGACTGGCATTTTTTTAAATTCTAAATGCTATCTAATTGACAAAAATATCATCCACTTTAAACAACCGTTTCTGCGATTAATGCAGCAATAAAAAGAGGTGACAAATTTCGTGCTAAGCATTGTTTTAAATAAATACTTTAAACTATTCGTAAGATGCCTTTCTTATCAAATGCTACTGCTCATTTGAGTTAAATCATAAAACCCAATTAGCTCCAAATTTTTGATTTAAAAATATAAAAATCTTCATGAATAATAAAAATTAAAGAATTTATGTCTAAAACCTTGAACTGATCGGCCTTACCGCTTGGTAGGTACTTGTTTACATCATGAACAGCCCCTACCAATCATGAATAAATTGAGTAGACAAACAATACAAACGATTAACACATTGTTCATCTTCATTTCCAAATCTTTGACTACATTAGGCTCAAGATATAACGAAAGCTTCAAAAAGGAGTTTGCCATGAAATTTAATTCAATGATTCTTGCCGCTGTAGTCGCAACATCAGCAGTAACAGCAACAACAACCTATGCTGATAGTTCTACACGTGTAGCAGCGACTTCTGCTTTGGGCAGTGTAGTCGGTACGGCACTTGGTAAACAAATGGGTGGCAACACTGGGGCGATGATTGGTTCTGCAATTGGTGGGGCTGGTGGCGCTGCGATCTCAAGTGATCGTCGTAACCGTACGGGTGCTGTAATTGGCGGCGGTTTAGGTGGTGTGGGTGGTTATACTGTCGGTAAAAATGTTGCCGGTACAACTGGTGGCTATGTTGGTTCAGCGCTAGGCGCTGCGGGTGGTTCTGTACTGGGTAAAAAAGTCAGTGAAGACCGCCGCTATGATGAAGATCGTGATGACCGCGACCGTTATAACAACAATGGCTATCGCAACAGCAAATACAGCTACAATGACCGCAATTACAGACACGATAATGGTCGTCATCGCGGACACTATAAAAACCATCGTTAATACTAAAGATTCAATTTAAAGCACCTTCGGGTTAAAGCCAGTCAGTTAAGAAATTGACTGGCTTTTTTATTTTAAATTCATGATGTTATTCGATACACGGAAACGTCATCCGCAACTGTTCGAGGCAAGACTACTTTGAAAAAGTACAGTTTCTGCGATAAATTGATCAATAAAAAGGATTTGACGAGTTTTGCGGTGAGGTGCACTGCGCAACAAGATGCCTTTCTTGCGAACTCAAAATATATTTTGAGTTTCTCATTTGGGCTTATCCAAAGTAATAGATGAGCTCCAAGTATTTGATTTAAAAATATAAGACTCCGTTGTGAATAACTAAAAGCTAAGGAGTTTATTACAAAAATCCTTAGCCGACTGGCATTACACCTTCAGGTGCTTTTTTTATGGCTGCTAAAGAAGCACCTAAAATAGATCAAAACACCCGATATATCGAAATAACATGTATATCGAAAAAAAACGATATACAAGTTCAATCAGTCATCGTATGCTCTACTGAGATTCTATATTTGAGAAAACAGATGCACTTATTAAAAGACACCCCATTTTCAATCCTTGAACTTGCTCCCGTTCGTGATGATAAAAGCATTCAGTTTTCACTTCATCACGCTTTGGCACTTGCACAAAAAGCGGAAGAATTAGGCTACAAACGCCTATGGCTTGCAGAACATCACAATATGGATGGTATTGCCAGCTCTGCAACCGCCGTTTTATTGGGTTATATCTTAGCGAATACTCAAACTTTAAAAGTAGGTTCAGGCGGTATTATGTTGCCGAACCATGCACCACTGGTTGTTGCAGAACAATTTGGCACCTTAGCAACACTCTATCCTGACCGTGTTGAACTGGGTCTTGGTCGCGCGCCCGGAACAGACCAAGTGACTATGCGTGCCTTACGTCGTGGCCGCCAAGAAACGGAAGATCAATTTCCACAAGATGTATTGGAAATACTGCAATATTTTAAAGAACCTGCCCCACAGCAACGTATTATTGCCACACCGGGACAAAACACCCATGTTCCAGTTTGGTTATTAGGCTCAAGTTTATTTAGTGCACAATTGGCTGCAAAATTAGGACTTCCCTATTCTTTTGCTTCGCACTTTGCACCACGCATGTTGGGACAAGCAATCCAACTGTATAGAGAAAACTTTGAACCTTCTGAATATTTAGACCAACCTTATGTTTCTATGGGCGTTCCAGCTGTGGTCGCGCAAACAGATGCAGAAGCTGAATACTTAGCCACCAGTGCATATCAACGTGTTCTTGGCTTAATGCGTGGACAAAGCTTAAAACTTAAAGCCCCTGTTACAACGATGGATGGATTGTGGTCACCCGCAGAAAAAATGTCTGTCGATAATTTCTATGCCATGGCTCAAATTGGTTCACCAGATACGGTCAAAGCTGGTTTAGAAATGCTGTTAGAAAAATACGATGTCGATGAGTTTATTTTCACTTGTGATATTTATGATACAGACAAGCGTATTGAAAACTTTGAATTATTAATGAATATCAAAAACGCTTAATCACTTTAATACTGCCTAAATAGCACCTATCTAAGGTGCTATTTTTTATTGCAAATCACCATAACGCTTCTTACATCATTATTAACTTTACTCAGTTCAGATTAAACAACATTTGCGATCCTGTTCAGCTTCTGCATAATGGTGATATAAAAAACAATCCAATACAAAAATGGAAAATAGAATGAATCAATATATTAATAAACCAACATCTGCATTTATCGCTGCAAGTTGGGTTGCTCTGATTGCAGGTGCAGCAGCGTATATGATCGGTTTGTGGAATGCAGACATGCTACTCAACGAAAAAGGCTATTATTTAATTCTCATTTTGTATGGTTTATTCGCAGCAGTATCTTTACAAAAAATTATCCGAGACAAACTCGAAGGCGTTCATGTAACCGCTATTTATTTTGGACTCTGTTGGGCTTCCATTGTAATTTGCATTGCACTGCTAAGCATTGGTTTATGGAATGCTTCACTTGAATTAAGTGAAAAAGGCTTTTATATCATGGCATTTTTACTGAGCTTATTTGGCGCAGTTGCGGTACAAAAAAATATTCGCGATTTAGACTATCTTCGAATGCATACACAACCGCCAAGCGTGCCTCATTATTCACAAACACCCTTTGAAAATATAGAACATGATGATGAAAAAAACTAAGCTGTGCTAAAGCACGCCATTTTCTTTTCATCAGCCAACCCTAGTCAAATTCTCTATGACATTCAAAAATAAGACTTGCTCACTCAGAACAAGCCTTATTTTTATGATCAGCTCATCCAGTTTCACACGCAAGATCATCAATTTTAAGTAAAAATAGTTTCATGTCTCCATTCATAGCATGATGACGATGACTGACCAGATTCCAGAAAAACCTTTACCAAAAGTTCTATCTTGGATATACCAATAAATTGCAGAACCAACTGCAACGAAGTAAAAACAAGAAAGGATATGAAAATGGTTAACAAAAAAAAGAATCCATTGGATGGTTTCTTTCAAAACTCAATCGATTTTTTTCAGAATTTTAAGGGCGAAATCGTTGCCGCTGAAGACATCAAACGATTTGATTTCTCGGGTTTAAATGTTGCCGTTATTGGTGCCAACCAAATGACTGTGACGCATCTCGCGCAGATTTGTAATCATGCTAAATTGGTTAAAGTATTTCAAATCACGCCACATTTTTTATTACCTCAAACAGAAAAAGGAATACATAAACTCCTTTCACATCCTTTGATTATTAAGAATCGCCGTTTATTTAACAATCGGATCAAAGCCTTATTGGCCATTCGTTATCTTGAATCACAAGTTCAAGATAATTGGTTAAAACGACAGTTAATGCCGAACTCGGCTTCTGAACATAAGCTGTTTCTAAAATCAGATACTTATTATTCAGCTTTACAACGTGAAAATTGCAAACTCATTACTTGGCCCATCGTTAAAATTACTGATCAGGCGATAAAAAGTATGGATGGTACTGAACATAAAGTGGATGTCATTATTAGCACTTACTAAAATTTTAACGATAAAAAAGAGGCTGCTTAGCCTCTTTTTTTAAATCAGTTTATTTTACTGTACCCATATATTGATAATTGTTGTTATTTTTTTGATAGCGTAAGTACTTACCTGTTGGCTTGGTATTTTGATCTAACAATTTAATATCAATAAACTTCATATCCTTCGAAACACGAATATAATCCCCTTTACGTTCGGCATCATATTGGCAGTTATAATCCACACTAATCGTATCTAATTTTTTAGTTTTGGTTTGGAAAATTGGTACTGGATTCAACTGGTTTTTCTGTTGTTTATAAGCTTGTATTTGATAAGCACCCACACAGCTATCGCCTTTATAGTAACTTTGAATTAAATAAATGGGCTGTCCAGACAGTGTGATTTGATCAACACTTCGAATAAAACCCGCTTCAATCGCTTGAAGTTTCTTTTTAGGCGCATTTTTAAACTGTGCATAAGATGAATATGTCCCCATGGTGCCACCACCACCAACATCAAAAGTATAGGTTTTAAGCAATTGATCAGACGTATAGCGAATACTTAAGCCAAAGTTCTCGGTAAGTTTAGGAAAGCGATAAGTATAACTATCTGCATTTTTTTCAATCAGCTTCACCACATCACTTTCAATTTTTTCATTGACTGTATAAAAGTCTTGCGCAGCATATTTTGTATAAATCTGTTGTTCCAAAGCACTTAAAGTCGTGGTATTGGCATAACTGTGGCTTAAAAAACCAACAGACAAAACACTAAAGCCAGCTATTTTTAATATTTTTTTCATCTAACTCATCCATTATCTTTATTACTGATAGCATGATATAAGAGCCTACACAGAGACTCTTATATCTATAGAATAATGTAATGACAATTAACCAATACGACGTTTCAAACCGGTCATTTGCAAAACACGTGTTGAAATTTCCTCAATCGACATTTCAGAGACATTCAAATATTTAATCCCCTCAGAAATATAAATTCCTTCAACCGCACGAAGCTCCATCTGACACTGACTAAAACTTGCATAGCGGCTGTTGGCTTTACGTTCAGAACGGATCGCTACAAGTCTTTCCGCATCAATCATTAAGCCAAATAACTTATGTTTATGCGCTTTTAATACCGCAGGCAAACGATTGTCATCCAAGTCTTCTTCGGTGAGTGGGTAGTTTGCTACACGAATACCAAACTGTAATGACAAGTAAATTGAGGTTGGCGTTTTGCCTGAACGTGATACACCAATTAAAATTAAATCGGCTTTATCATAATGACGAGTACGCGCACCATCATCATTATCGAGCGCAAAATGAACCGCATCAATACGGGCTTTATACGATTCTGAATCGGTTACTGCATGGGTTTGCCCAACTAAAGTTGTAGGAGGAGTACCTAAAACTTCAGACAACTTACCAATAAGACCCTCAAAAACATCAAGATTTACTGCATTTGCCGTATTAATAATATCGCGCACATATGGGTCTACCAGAGTATCAAATACCAAGGGTTGCTGCCCATCACGATCAGCACGTTGATTAATTTCTGCAACCACATTCATGGCTGCTTCTTCAGAGCTAATATAAGGAATAATATGAATGTCAAAATTAACATGAGGAAATTGCGCTAACAGTGAGTGTCCAAGGGTTTCAGCAGTAATTGCTGTACCATCAGATACAAAAAACACACTGCGCTTAATTTGTTTACCTTCTGACATTAAAATTCTCCTTAAATATTTGTCTAAGTGCTATAAAATCTTTATAGTAAACTGATCTTATATAACTTTCGCTTAGTAAAATCAAAATGCTAAGTAGATTTGTTATAATTTCATGCAAGATAGTGATTAATACTGCAAAAGTGGAGTAACAACATTGGAAGCGCGCGTAATTGGTCTAGAAAAATTAGGGAAACACGACGTTGAACTTGTAGGTGGGAAAAACTCATCTTTAGGTGAAATGATCAGCCACTTATCCAATGCTGGCGTATCAGTGCCAGGTGGCTTCGCAACGACTGCTGCTGCTTATCGTGAATTTCTCGAGCAAAGTGGCCTAAACGCTAAAATTCAGGCAGAGCTATCAACTTTAAATGTTGATGATGTTAATGCTCTTGCAGAATCTGGCGCTAAAATTCGCCAATGGATTGTCGATACTCCGCTTACGGCCGAACTTGAAAAAGAAGTTCGCAACGCTTTCGCAGACCTTTCTAACGGCAACCCTGAAATCGCGGTTGCCGTTCGTTCATCTGCAACAGCAGAAGACTTACCAGACGCTTCTTTTGCCGGTCAGCAAGAAACGTTCTTAAACATTCGCGGCATCGACAATGTATTGATCGCAATTAAAGAAGTTTTTGCTTCACTTTATAATGACCGTGCAATTGCATATCGTGTACATCAAAATTTCAAACATGAAGTTGTAGCCTTGTCTGCTGGTATTCAGCGCATGGTACGTTCTGAAACGGGTGCTGCAGGTGTAATGTTTACACTGGATACAGAATCTGGTTTCCGCGACGTAGTCTTCATTACTGCATCTTATGGTTTGGGTGAAATGGTTGTTCAGGGCGCGGTAAACCCTGATGAATTTTATCTGTCTAAACCATTATTAAACGCAGGAAAACACTCAATCCTACGTCGTAATCTTGGCTCTAAACACCAAAAAATGATTTATGGCGAAGAAGGCTCTACAGGTAAATCAGTTGTTGTTGTAGACGTTGAAAAACAAGATCGTCAACAATTCGCACTGAATGATCATGAGCTTCAAGAACTTGCTAAACAAGCGTTGATCATTGAAAACCATTACGGTTCACCAATGGACATCGAATGGGCGAAAGATGGCGACGATGATCAAATTTATATCGTTCAAGCACGTCCAGAAACAGTAAAAAGCCGTGAAAATGTCGGCACAATGGAACGCTACCTGCTAAAACAAAAAGGTACTGTTGTTTGTGAAGGTCGTTCAATTGGTCAACGTATCGGTTCTGGTAAAGTTCGCATCGTAACCTCAATTAAAGAAATGGACAAAGTACAACCAGGTGACGTTCTTGTCTCTGACATGACTGACCCAGATTGGGAACCAGTGATGAAACGTGCTGCTGCCATTGTCACTAACCGTGGTGGTCGTACATGTCATGCTGCAATTATTGCGCGTGAACTGGGTGTTCCAGCAATCGTTGGTTGTGGTAATGCAACTGAAGTATTGACTGACGGTCAAGAAGTGACTGTTTCTTGTGCTGAAGGTGATACAGGCTTCATCTACGAAGGTTCTTTAGATTTCGAAATTCAACGTAACTCGATTGAATCTATGCCTAAACTTCCGTTCAAAATTATGATGAACGTAGGAAACCCTGACCGCGCATTCGACTTCGCAACTATTCCGAATGAAGGTATTGGTCTTGCACGCTTAGAATTCATCATCAACCGTATGATTGGTGTGCATCCAAAAGCATTATTAAACATTGATAGCCTGCCACGTGAAACACGTGCTGCGGTCATGGCGCGTACTGCGGGTTACTCTTCTCCAATCGAATTCTATGTCGAAAAATTGGTTGAAGGTATTTCAACTCTTGCTGCTGCTTTCGCTGACAAACCAGTAATTGTTCGTATGTCTGACTTCAAGTCAAATGAATATGCGAACCTCATTGGCGGTAAGTTATACGAGCCAGAAGAAGAAAACCCAATGCTGGGCTTCCGTGGTGCAAGCCGTTACGTGTCTGACAACTTCCGTGACTGCTTCGAACTTGAATGCCGTGCATTGAAAAAAGCGCGTGACGAAATGGGCTTAACCAACATTCAAATCATGATTCCTTTTGTACGTACAGTTGCAGAAGCGAAACGTGTTATTGAACTATTGGCACTGAATGGTCTTAAGCGCGGTGAAAATGGCCTGAAAGTCATTATGATGTGCGAATTACCAACCAATGCATTGTTAGCTGAACAATTCCTTGAGCACTTCGATGGTTTCTCTATCGGTTCAAATGACTTGACTCAATTAACACTTGGTTTAGACCGTGACTCTGGTATCGTTTCTCACTTGTTTGATGAACGTGATCCTGCCGTTAAAGCATTACTCTCTATGGCAATTCATGCATGCCGTAAAGCCGGTAAATACGTCGGTATTTGTGGCCAAGGCCCTTCTGACCATCCAGACCTTGCTCGATGGTTGATGGAACAAGGCATCGAATCTGTTTCATTAAACCCAGACTCAGTTTTAGACACTTGGTTCTTCTTAGCAGAAGAAAAGACTAAACAAGTTTAATAAAACGTGTTAAAAAAAGACCCACTAGTGGGTCTTTTTTTTATCCATCTTTTAAGATTTAGTTTTGAGAATTCAATTTTATGCAAATTTACTTGGCACGTGATAATCAACAAGCGGGTCCATACACCTTAGAGCAACTCAATCAAATGCTCGCGAGTCAGCAAGTCATGCTCACAGACTTAGCTTGGCATCAAGGTATGCCAGAATGGAAAGCTTTAGGTGAATTAACCAAGGGTAAACTTGTGTATGAACCTGTAGGTTATACTGCCCCAACACCTTTCCCCGAACAAACACCCTTAAAAAACTCGAGTATGGGCAAAGTGCAATCGGGTAAAAAACCAACTCAAAACAGCGAACTCGCTTCCATTACCACTCGTATTTTAGCAAAAATTATCGATTTATTACTTTGGTTACCCGCAGCAGCGATTCCTTCATTTTTTCTAAAACCGGATCAATTTAATCAATTGTCTGATATTCAACAAAAGATGCAATCCGCTGACACATCAACTCAAGCCGTACAATTACAACAGGAATTATTTACCCTTATTCCCATAGAAGCATGGCAAACAATGTTTGTATACATCATCATTATGCTTGGTATCCAAGCCTTTATGTTGGCGAAATCAGGACAAAGTATTGGTAAGAAACTCACCAAAATTAAAATTGTCGATGCCGAAAATGGTGAAAAAGTCAGCCTAATGCGTGTCTTCACTTTACGTAGTTTCATCTTCATTATTTTAAATATGCTCTTTATGCCTTTGATCACAATTATTGACCATGTGTTCGCATTGAGCGAAAAACGTCAAACACTACATGATAAATTAGCCAAAACCAAAGTGGTTAAACAATAAACATAAAAAAACAGGGATGATTTTATCTCCCTGTTTTCCCCCAGAATATTGATATTAAAATAATAATTTTTATATTAAAAAGTTTAATTCCGAGTAAAAAAATCAGTTTTTATAACAGTCATTTAAAGCCACTTTACATATAGCTTAGTTCAACAATATGAGGCATAATGCCCTACAACGTAGCGGTGTCTCATGATTGGGAAGGATTTTCTATGCTTAGAATTTCTAAGTGAAAATAAATATTTCCAATCATGCGACACTTTAATCGCTATCCCATATTAAATTAGGGAATGGGACTCTTCACCGAGGTTGTAAAATGAGACAAACGATTTTAGCTGTATTGTCTTTATCTGCGATCGCCGCGCTCTTAACTGGGTGTGGTGGTGATATGGTACTTCTAAACTCAAAAGGTCCAGTTGCACAAGGTCAATCTGACTTAATGATGACTGCGATCTATTTAATGCTATTGGTGGTTATTCCATCAGTCGTAATGGCATTATGGTTTGGTTGGAAATATCGCGCGTCGAATAAAGATGCAGACTATAAACCTACATGGGCACACTCTACTGCAATTGAAATTGTAGTTTGGGGTATTCCTGTCATTATTATTGGTATTCTGGCTTGGTTAACTTGGTGGGGTTCACACAAGTATGACCCTTACCGCCCGCTCGAATCTGATAAAGCACCTGTAAATATTCAAGTCATTGCAGAACAGTTTAAATGGATTTTCATTTACCCTGATCTTAACATTGCGACGGTTAACGAAATTCGTTTCCCTGAAAAAACTCCAGTTGCACTTAAAATTACCTCTAACTTCACGATGAACTCTTTCTTCATCCCTGCGTTAGGTGGTCAAATTTATGCAATGGCAGGCATGCAAACGCACTTGAATTTGTTAGCAGATGGAACTAGCCCAGCTGAAGGCTACCGCGGTTTCTCTTCAAACTATTCAGGCTACGGCTTCTCGCAAATGCGCTTCCGTGCTCACTCTGTAACTGACGCTCAATTCGCTGAATGGGTTGCTGCAGTTAAAGCAGGTAACGGTACAAGCATTAATCCTAAAGCTGTACAAAAAACAATTTTAGATCAAGCTGAATTTGAGTCTTTACGCGACGGTAACCGTGGTAAACACCAAATTGAAGTTTTGATTTCAAAAGCAAAAACTCCTGAAGAGAAGGCTACTGCTGAGGCAATGAAGCCTTATCCAACTAAGCCACACCCTGTGACTTACTACTCTTCTGTAGAGGAAGGCTTGTTTAAGTCAGTCATCAGCAAATATATGAGCAACTATCACGGTGCTGATCACTCAGCGACTGCGGGTGCTCACGGGGCTGCTTCATCTGAAGCACATGCCGCTGTTGAACCTGCTTCATCAGTTGTAGGGGAATAAGACATGAGCTTCTTAGGTAAGTTAGGTCCGGACGTTATTCCGCACGATCCAATTGTACTGGTCACAGTTGCAATGATGATCTTAGGTGGTATCGCAGTTGTTGCTGGTATTACCTACTTTAAAAAATGGGGCTACTTGTGGAACGAATGGTTCACATCAGTCGACCATAAAAAAATTGGTATCATGTATCTTTTCGTATCGATCATCATGCTTTTGCGTGGTTTCGCCGATGCGATTATGATGCGTCTTCAACTGTTCCTTGCAAAAGGTGGCGGTGAAGGTTATTTACACCCAGAACACTACGATCAGATCTTCACCGCACACGGTGTAATCATGATCTTCTTCGTAGCAATGGGTCTAGTTGTTGGCTTAATGAACATCTCTGTACCACTTCAAATTGGTGCACGTGACGTTGCCTTCCCATTATTAAACTCTCTAAGCTTCTGGTTATTTGCTGGTGCTGCAGGCTTAATGATGGCTTCTCTTGCAATTGGTGAATTCGCTGCAACAGGTTGGATGGCTTATCCTCCTCTTTCAGGTATCGAATATTCTCCAGGCGTGGGTGTGGACTACTATATCTGGGCACTTCAGATTTCAGGTTTAGGTACGCTATTAACAGGTGTTAACTTCTTCGTTACCATCATTAAAATGCGCGCGCCTGGTATGTCACTTATGGACATGCCGATCTTTACTTGGACATCTTTGTGTACAGCGGTATTGATCATTGCGTCATTCCCAGTGTTAACAGCAACAATTGCAATGTTAACGCTTGACCGTTACTTCGGTTTCCACTTCTTTACAAATGACATGGGTGGTAGCCCAATGTTGTATGTAAACTTGATTTGGACATGGGGTCACCCAGAAGTTTACATCTTAGTATTACCAGCATTTGGTATTTACTCTGAAGTTGTTTCAACGTTCTCTCGTAAAACGTTGTTCGGTTACAAATCAATGGTGTATGCAACAATTGCGATCACAGTACTTGCGTTTGTAGTATGGCTTCACCACTTCTTCACCATGGGTGCTGGTGCGAACGTGAATGCGTTCTTCGGTATCATGACCATGGTTATTGCGATTCCTACTGGTGTGAAAATCTTCTCTTGGTTATTCACGATGTATAAGGGTCGTATCACCTTCACTACTCCTATGTTATGGACGCTTGGCTTCCTTGTAACATTCGGTATTGGCGGTTTAACTGGTGTATTAATGGCGGTTCCACCTGCGGACTTCCTTGTACACAACTCATTGTTCTTGATTGCTCACTTCCATAACGTAATTATCGGTGGTGTGGTGTTTGGTATGTTTGCCGGCATCATTTTCTACTGGCCGAAAATGTTTGGTTGGAAGCTCAATGAAGCATGGGGTAAAGCTGCGTTCTGGTTCTGGTTCTTCGGTTTCTACTTTGCATTCATGCCACTTTATATCCTTGGTTTCATGGGTATGACTCGTCGTTTGAATACATATGACAACCCTGAATGGGATCCGTACATTGCTATTGCATTCTTCGGTTCTGTGTTAGTCGCGATTGGTATTGCATGTTTCGTTATGCAGATTGTTGTTGGTTACTTACAACGCAACGACAACCTCGACCTTACAGGCGATCCATGGGATGGTCGTACACTTGAATGGGCGACTTCGTCTCCTGCTCCGTTCTACAACTTTGCTCACCTTCCAACAATCAATGGTATTGATACGTTCTGGAATGACAAAGAGAATGGCGTAGCATATGCGAAACCTACTTCATACGAAGACATTCATATGCCAACGAATCGTGCTGCTGGTGTTGTGATTGCCATGTTCATTACTGTTATGGGCTTTGGTTTAATCTGGCATATCTGGTGGTTAGTTGTTGTGATGTTCATCGCTGCTATTATCAGTTTCATCGCGTCTTCGTTTACGAAGAAAGTGGACTACTATGTTCCTGCTGCTGAAGTTGAGCGTATTGAAAATGAACGTTACGCGATTCTTGAAAAACATTTGAAGAAGGACTAAGACAATGGCTGACGTACTTCATCACGAAAACCACGGACACGATGAGCATCATCACCACGATGATACTGACATCACCGTCTTTGGTTTTTGGACTTATTTGATGAGTGACTTGATTCTATTCGGTACACTCTTCATTGCATTCGCTGTTTTAAGTAGCCATGTGCCTATGGGCACACCAAGTGCAAAAGAATTATTCGGTGAGTCTTTAGGTTTCGTTTTAACTGAAACTTTCGCTCTCTTGATCTCTTCTGTAACTTTTGGTTTTGCGGTTCTTGCTGCATACAAAAAGAACGTCAACCAAGTTTTAACTTGGTTAGCGATCACTTGGTTATTCGGTGCTTCATTCATCGGCATGGAACTATATGAGTTTAATCACTTAGTTCATGCTGGCCACGGTCCAAGCGTAAGTGCGTTTTTATCGTCGTTCTTTACTTTAGTAGGTACGCACGGTATTCACGTAACTTCAGGTTTGGTATGGATGATCATTTTGATGATTCAGATCAAGAAAAATGGTTTGACTCTTCCAAACACTCGTCGTCTTGCTTGCCTAAGCTTGTTCTGGCACTTCCTTGACATCGTTTGGATCTGTGTATTCAGCGTCGTTTATTTGATGGGAGTTCTCTAATGAGTCACGATCACAACTCTGCTGGTGCATCGCACGGTAACGTGAAGCAATATACTATTGGTTTCATTTTGTCAGTTGCTCTTACTCTTATTCCTTTTGGAATGGTCATGAGCGGTGGCTTTGGACGTGGTATTTTGGTTACTGTAATTGCTATTACTGCAGTTGCTCAGGTTCTTGTACAGCTCATGTTCTTCTTGCACATGAACTCGTCTTCTGAACAACGTTGGAACGTGATTGCATTTATCTATACAGTACTGTGTATTGCGGTATTGTTGATTGGTTCTGTATGGATCATGAACTACCTTCACTACAACATGATGATCTAAACTGATTGTCATGCTGAAAAAGTATATATTCCTGACTAAACCAGGAATTCTCTTTGGTAACTTTGTTACCACTTTGGGCGGCTATTTCTTAGCCGCTCAAGGTTCTGTAGATTTCCTTTTATTGCTTATTACCCTCCTTGGTACAACTTTAGTTGTTGCCTCTGGTTGTGTGGTCAATAACGTTATTGATCAAGACATCGACCAAAAAATGCAGCGCACACTAAACCGTGCGATGGTTAAAAAAACAATCTCTCCTTCTGTTGCGCTAGCTTATGCTTTTGTATTGGGTGCGATTGGTTTTAGCATTTTATGGTTCTGGGTAAATGCGTACGCTTTTTTATTTGCAGTGATTGGTTTTGTAGTTTATGTGGTTTTTTATAGCCTCTGGACAAAACGCACAACAATTCACCAAACCGTTATTGGAAGTATTTCTGGTGCAAGCCCACCAGTGATTGGATATACCGCTGTTAGCCATGAATTTGACTTAGCTGCCTTAATTATTTTTATTGGTTATGCACTTTGGCAAATGCCACACTCGTGGGCAATTGCAGTATATCGTTTTGATGACTACAAGAATGCAGGTGTTCCGATTCTTCCTGTAGCACGTTCTATTTTACGTACTAAAATTGAATCACTGATTTATGTTGTTTTATTTACCATCATGATGAATGCTTTATATGTATATGGTTATACAAATTGGCTTTATCTTGTGATTCTAAATGCATTATGTATTTACTGGTTTTATATTGGTGTACTTGGATTTAAAGCTGAAAATGACCAATTATGGGCAAAACGTTTTTTCCTATTTTCAGTTATTCTCATTACGATTGTAAGCTTATGCTTTAGCTTTACTTCACAAATACCCACAACACAAATCGTGTTTTTCTAAAAAAGATAGAGTTCTACTCTATCTTTTTTTTATTTTTTGCTCCTAGAATTATTTCACTACAACAATCCAGTTGCTAATATTGCAACCAAAATTATAAAGTTACTTTTTTCATATGAACTCTAAACTTAATATATTACGCCACACTATTTTTACTTCTTTATTTCCTGTATGCATTTTTTATTCAAGCTTTGGTCATGCGGGTGCTGATATTTACTGTGAACCAAGCACCATACTTCAAAACAACGAATATACTGCTTGTAATAATTTACCCGCACTTACTCCTGCCAACGATAACCAAACCAATCTATTATTATTACTCAGTGATTTAAATTTAGTCAGCATTTCGACCACAACAACTGAAAAAAGATCTCTTTGGGATACCAACTATAGTGATGTTCCTTTTGAAACCAAACAACTCACCTCATCTGCTCAAAATAAATCATCCAATGCACGTAAGTTTGTGGCAACAGATATAGATCCTTATCAGGAACACTGCAATTCCATGACCAAAGGCAGTTCTGATTTTATTCAACAGGTGAAAAATGATCGAACGATTCCCAGTGCTGAAAAGGATATTTTAATTCGTGAACGCAACAAAATTTCTGAATGTGAAAAACAAATTAGTTTAATTAATGTTAATCCAAACTGGACAGTGACCACGCGTCAATATGCATCCTACTTAAATGCAACGATTGCTTTTTATAATACTAACTTTTTTACAGCAACTAAAATTTACTCACTACTCACCAATGTAAACAATCCTTGGTTAAAAGAAACAGCTCAATACATGTTAATTCGCAGCAATCTAAATGCTGCTTTTCAAAGTGGTGTTGGCGAGTATGGAGATCTTCAACAAGAGAAACTTAATCAAACCTTGCTTAAAGAGCTCTTTAACAGTATTACTCAATATCTAAAGCTATATCCAAACGGAGAATATGCCGCTAGTGCGCGTGGTCTATTACGTCGTGGTTATTGGTTAAATGGTCGATATGATTTATTGGTCAATGAATTTATCTGGCAAATCAACAATCCAAAATCTAAGTTTTATAATCTTGAAATGGACAATGTTGCTTATGAAATAGATCGCCACGTTTTTCAAAATAGTAACTTTAACGTTCGAAATTTAAAAGACCCTCTATTTCTGGCCATTTATGACTTAATGCAAATGCGTAAGCCAGAAACAGCAGATGATAAAGTCATCACATGGACACAGCTCAACAGTCAAAAAGAAATATTTAAAAACCAACCTGAACTGTTTCAGTATTTACAAGCCAATCATTTATTCTTTATTCAAAATAAACCGCAAGAAGCCTTAAATTTACTCCCTAAAGATAATCCCAGTGCCATAAACAACTACCTGCAACTTAGTCAGATTTTTCTAAAAGGAAGAATTATTGAAAAATTGGAGAAATCTCAATCTACGCAACACTATTGGGAATCCTTCCTCGCAAAAGCGAAAACTGCTGATCAACGTGGATTATTTGAATTAACGCTATATCCTTATTATTTAAAACAACAAAATGTAGATGCTTTTATCGGTTCAAATGCCAAAATTAAACAGGCCTCTTTACAAAAAAGCTTTATTTCTGAATCTGCAAATGAAAATAGTCTGATGAAAATCATTCAGACCACAACAAGTACAGAGCATAAGAATTTAGCCCTATACACAGCCCTGAATAAATCTCTAGTCCATCAAAATTACAATTTGTTTAATCAGGCTTATGCAGCCCTACCAAGCAATGTCAGTCAGTTTAATCATACCGAAAATGCGGCTGAAAAATTTCGTAGCCAACCTCCTTTGGCGAATTTCATTTGGAAAGGGACAACCATTACCCCGCAAATTAAATGCTCTGATTTAAAAATATTGACTCAAAAACTGGCAGACACCCCTAAAGACGTAAATTTACGACTCTGTTTGGGTGAATATTTTAGAAGTGAAAATGGTTATATGCTCAGTGCATTCACTTATAGCGAAAAGGAAAGCCCAACGTTCCAAGGTTCGATATTTACTCGTGGACAAGTCTATAAAGAGATAATTAAAACTCAGCCCAATGGTGAATTAAAAGCCTATGTACTTTATCGTGCTATCCAATGTTATGCACCATCAGGTTTAAATGATTGCCAAGATCAAGAGGTTGAAAAATCCGTAAGAAAGCAGTGGTTTGATCAAATCAAACGTGATTACCCCAATACAACTTGGGCAAAATCATTAAAATTCTATTGGTAAATTACAGATGCTACAGCGGATTCACTCGATTATTATTATTTTACTTTGTGGCTTGAGTTTAATCGCATGCCAACCGAGTCAATCTGCTTCAGCTAAAAACATAGTTGATGCCAATCAATACGCTAGTTTTTGGATTTGGGGAGATATTTCCACTGCGCCTTATTTAAAACAAGCCAAAGAGCTTTATATCTTACAAGGCGAAATCCGCTTAGATCAATCTACAAAAAGTTCAATCTTCACTCCTCAAGGTATCTCAGTTTTAAAAATACCGCATCAAACAGTTTGGCTGGTCTATCGAAACCATCACTTAAACTGGCAAAAATCTGAATTAGAAAAAATTTTAACCCGCATCAAACAGTGGGAAAATGCAGGAAATCAAATTCAAGGCATTCAAATTGACTTCGATGCAAAGACAAAAAACCTAAAGCAATACGCCCTATTTCTTCAAACATTAAGAAAGCAATTACCTAAACAATATCAAATCAGTATTACTGGTTTACTCGACTGGACAAATGTTCAAGATGCGCAAGTTTTGGATTTACTACGACAAAATATTGATGAATTGGTCATCCAAACGTATCAAGGCACAAGCACAATTCCGAATTATCAGAGCTACTTAAAACGAATTTCTGCTATGCATTTACCTTATAAAGTGGGACTGGTACAAAATGGTCAATGGATTAACCCTACCTTTATACAGCAAGATCCTCAATTTAAAGGCTATGTGGTTTTTCTATTACGCTCTAAACCACGTATATAAATTCAGTATTTCAGAAAGCCGCTCTTGTAATTTTGCATTAAAACCACTAAAATTCACGCTTCGCAAATTTTGCGACACAACCTCGGTTGTGACTCCTTGCCTCCAAATTTATTTAGAGGCTGTATAAACCGTAAGGAGCTGACAATGCGTCACTACGAAATCGTACTTTTGGTACATCCAGACCAAAGCGATCAAGTTGTGGGTATGGTAGAACGTTACCTAACTCACATCAAAGAAGCTGAAGGTCAAATTCACCGTTTAGAAGATTGGGGCCGCCGTCAATTGGCTTACCCGATTAACAAAATTCATAAAGCTCACTACATTTTAATGAATGTTGAATGTGGTCAAACTACGCTTAATGAATTAGAAGAATTGTTCCGTTATAACGATGCAATCCTTCGTAATGTTATTATTCGTCGTGAACATGCAATCACTGAAGAGTCATTGCTTGCTAAAAGTGCTGAAGAAAAACGTGCGCGTAAAGCACAACGTGAAGAAGCACAACAATCTCAAGATTCTGCTGAAGCATAAGGAGAACATAAATGGCACGTTTTTACCGTCGTCGCAAGTTCTGCCGCTTTACAGCTGAGAAAGTTGCTTACATCGACTACAAAGATATCGATACTTTAAAACAGTACATCACTGAAAACGGCAAAATTGTTCCTAGCCGTATTACAG